>ENA-OWPI01000052-OWPI01000052.1-marine-metagenome-genome-assembly--contig:-NODE-52-length-163777-cov-10.974117_pt1 | contig 163777 bp, 129 predicted proteins | sample MGYA00238138_ERZ651775 | MGnify/ENA primary metagenome ERZ651775 (study PRJEB26906, sample SAMN06265043) | marine metagenome | isolation source: Helgoland LTER site | place: Germany:Helgoland, sampling... | reverse complement strand
GGAGGCGGACAGATGTTTAAAGATGCAGAAAAAGGGAACAAAGAAATCAATATTGAACGTACCGAAGAAGCATTAGAAACCCAGGCAGATACCATTGCTGTGGCTTGCCCGTTTTGTATGACCATGATGAGTGATGGGATTAAAAATAAAGAAAAAGAAGGGTCTGTACAGGTACGAGATTTGGCAGAACTGATTGCCGAATCTGAGGGGCTCTAATTTATTCAAACTTAAGGCCTAACTTTGTATTTTAGTATACCCTTATGAAAGATTCCTTTGATCAAATGCCTGATGATGCCCGATTGTGGGTATATCAGTGCAATCGAAAATTTTTGGCGTCAGAATTAGAGGCCATCAATTCTGCGTTACAAGAATTTTTAGCATCTTGGGCGGCGCATGGAACGGCATTAAAACCTGCTTATGCCCTGTATTATGATCAGATTATTGTCCTTGCGGTGGATGAGTCATCTCATGGTGCAAGTGGTTGTAGTATCGACACGTCGGTTGCTTTTATGAAATCATTGGAACAAACTTATGGCGTTTCCTTGTTGGACCGGACCGAGATCGGATTCATGATTGATCAAGAGATAAGGGTACTCAATTTAAGTAAGATAAAAGAATCCATAGCTTCTGATAAAATCAAGGCAGAAGATATCATTTTAAACAATGCTGTTTCCAGCGTAGCGGAGTTTAAAAAATCATGGCATCAAAGTGTTGATCAATCTTGGTGCAAAAAATATTTCACGTAAATTTTAACAAATAAATTATCGCAAAAAGGGATCATTTTTTATTTTTTTTCGTTTTAATTTTATCAAGGTATTTTGATAATGAGATTTTTTTATAAGCTTTTAATTTTGTTTTTAATGAGTGGTTGTACTTCTCCTGCTACGCAATTAATTAAAGGAGATTATGACGGTATGATCGCCAAATATGGGAAGTATATGAAAACCAATGATGGCGTAACGAACCATCAGATCGCCGAGGCTTATCGACTTTCCAATAGAATCAAGAATGCCGAACCGTTCTACGCTTCAGCCCTGAAGTCAGGGATTGATCAAGATGATGCTTATTATTATTATGCTCGGTCCTTAAAAGCCAATCAAAAGTATGATGAGGCTCGTGAAGTTTTAAGCGATGCTTTGCCCAAAGTCAAGGATGAGCTGATTTATCAATTAATCACCTACGAAATAGATGGGCTGGCCTCCTTGGATGATATGTATGGGGCCGAAACTTTTTTTAGAATCAAGAACTTGGAGGAAATCAACACTTCAGGAGCGGAATATGGACCTGTTTTTCAAAATAAGAGGCTTTATTTCACTTCTAATCGCGATGGGGGTAAAATATATAAAAGCACAGGAACCCCCTTTACAGATATCTACAGTGTGGAGACGAAGGGTGCCAACGTAGCTGTAAGAACCTTGATCCCGCTAGATCCAATCATCAACAATCCCTTGGTCAACGAGGGCTCGCTCGCTTTAGCTGCGAATGGAAATTACCTCTTATTTGCAAAAGGCAATTCCGGAAAAGCCAGTGGGACCCTTGAGGTCAATATTTTTGCTGCCCGATACCGCAATGGTAAGTGGGGGACGCCCAAGGCCCTTAACCTTAATGACCCCAATGCCTATGATGGTACTCCAGCGCTGAACGAGGGAGGGAATACGTTGTATTTTGCCTCTAATAGAGTTGGGGGCTTTGGAGGGGCAGACCTTTACACTGCGCAATTAGATCGAAGAGGAAGATGGGTAGATGTGCGAAACTTAGGACCCGAGATCAATACGCCAGGCAATGAAATGTTTCCCTTTATTTCTGGATCAGGGGTCTTATATTTTGCCTCTGATGGCCATCCGGGATTTGGTAATCTTGATGTATTTAAGGCCACACGGATTGGAGGCTCCATGATCATAGAAAATTTAGGTGCCCCCATGAATTCTTCTGCTGACGATTTTGGATTTTATGAATACAATCTTACCCGAGGCTTCTTTTCTTCAAATAGACCGGGAGGCAAAGGGGATGATGACATTTATACTTTTGTTAACGATGATCCTGATTTGAAAATTATCAATTATTTTTTAACGGGGAATACCCTGACCAAAGATGATGGTGGAGCGGCTATTACGGTATCAAACACGAAGGTTTCCTTAATTTCAGAAGATGGTCAAATATTGGATGAATTTTTTACTCGAGAAGATGGTGCGTATAAGTTCCGAGTCTATGCAGAAGAAAATTACAATATTAGAGTTGAAAAGCCAACTTATTTTACTTCTAGAAAAGCATTTTCTACCGTTGGTAGAAGTATTCGAAGAGATACGCTTACCCAATTCCAGACCGACATTACCTTTGAGTTGAATGTCGAATTAGATCAAATAGTGATTGAGAAAACCATTGTGCTCAATAATATTTATTACGATTTAGATAAAGCAGAAATACGTCCAGATGCAGCCTTTATGCTCGACAGTTTGGTGCTGATCTTGGCAGATAATCCTGAGATTTATATTGAATTAGGCTCTCATACCGATGACAGGAATACGGATGTATATAATTTAGATTTATCGCAGCGGCGAGCCAAATCGGCAGTTGACTACTTGATTAGTCGCGGCATTCAGTCGAAAAGAGTTTTGGCCAAAGGTTACGGGGAGTCAAAATTAATGATTGAAAACGCGCAAACAGAAGCAGATCATCAGATTAATCGGCGTACCGAATTTAAAGTATTGAAATATGATTTTCAGGAGATTGAAGCAGAAGCAGAAGCGGAATCTGTAGATGAATATGAGCGCTTCTTCGATAATGATAATGAATAGCTATGATCCGCTGGTTCGTTGCTCGGGTCTTATTTTATTTATATGACCTCACTCTTCGCTCATTTTAAATTTTACTTTTATAATACGTACAGTCGTGTTCTAGGACTACTTTTTGTTGCCAACAGTTTTGTGTTTGGAAATTGGGTGGCCAGAATACCGGATATAAAAGAAAGTCTAGGGCTGACAGATGCGGCTTTGGGCATGGGACTCCTAGGAGCACCCTTGGGATCTATCTTGGTCATGCCTTTTACTGGTTGGCTTGTTTCCTTGATAGGTCTTGGACGTTCCTTGTATCTTTTTTCTGCTCTTTTGCTTCTTTCTCCAGTAATGTTGGCCAGCATAACCTCATTTAATAGCCTCTTGGCTTGCTTGATATATCTTGGGATTACTGAGGGCTTGATGGGCGTGGTTATCAATGCCGCTGCTAATGGAGTTGAAAGAAAATTAGAAAGGCCTATTATGTCTACTTGTCATGGGATGTGGAGTTTGGGTGCGATGATTGGTGCAGCATTGGGAAGTATCATCGTAGGCCTAAAAATAGCTTTGGCCCCTCATTTAATAATAATTTCCATAGGGGTGCTGATCCCTTTATTATTGAGTCCTAAGATGATCAAGATGTTTGACGCGTTGCCAGTTCCTGAGCAAAATAAAGGGTTCCAAATGCCTAATATGGCACTTTTAGCCATTTCATTTGCTGCTTTTAGTATTTTTTTAAATGAAGGAGCCATTGCAGATTGGAGCGCGGTCTACCTGCGTGAAACACTAAAGAGTGATCCTTATTTGGTAGGGATGGCTTATGCAGGTTACGCCATGTTCATGGCTTTGGGCAGGTTTACGGGTGATATGCTTATCCCAAAGGTGGGAAAGAAAAACATAGTAATTGGGGGTGCTCTTTTATCAGCTATAAGTATGTCAGCCCTATTGATGCTTCATCATCCGTGGGCAGCTATTGCAGGTTTTTCTCTGGTGGGCTTAGGCTTTTCATGTATTGTTCCCATTCTTTATTCCTCTGCCGCCAATGAACCCGGCTACACCGCAGAATCTGCTATTGCGGTCGTGTCTACCATAAGCTTTACGGGATTTTTTATAGGGCCTCCGATCATTGGTTTCATCTCAGAGCAGTATGGATTATCCTCAGCGTTGGTATTGGTTGTAGGACTGTCAATAATCATTAGTGCAATAGGTACCACGATTCAATTTAAGTAGCGATATTTGTAATTTATAAAATATACCATGTCTGATAGGTACGCACAACGAGGAGTTTCAGCCGTCAAAGAAGATGTTCACAGGGCGATTGCACATATAGATAAGGGTCTTTTCCCTAAAGCTTTTTGCAAAATAGTCCCTGACCTTTTAACAAAAAATGAAGATTATTGTGCCATAATGCATGCAGATGGTGCGGGAACTAAGTCTTCTTTAGCCTACATGTACTGGAGGGAAACAGGGGATATGTCTGTTTGGAAAGGAATTGCTCAGGACGCGGTGGTCATGAATACGGATGATTTGCTGTGCGTGGGGTGCACTGAAAATATTTTGTTGTCAAGCACCATCGGTAGGAACAAAAATAAAATACCCGGTGAGGTAATTGCAGCAATAATAGAGGGGACAGAAGAAGTCCTAGAAATGCTGCGAAATCAAGGGATTGATATCATTTCAACGGGTGGTGAAACGGCCGATGTCGGAGACTTGGTTCGAACCCTTATTGTGGACAGTACAGTGACGGCAAGAATGCTTAGGAGCAAGGTTATAGATAATATTAACATTGCCCCCGGAGACGTCATCGTAGGTCTTTCTTCTTTTGGTCAGGCGAGTTATGAGTCAGCATACAATGGAGGCATGGGAAGCAATGGCCTTACCTCAGCGCGACATGATGTGTTTTCAAAGGTTTACCAATCAAAATATCCCGAAGCTTTCGATCCATCGGTACCGATGGACCTAATTTTCAGTGGATCCAAACGCCTCACAGATCCGGTAAAAAACACGAGTTTGGATGCAGGAAAACTGGTATTATCTCCTACCCGTACGTATGCTCCCATCATTAAGGCAATTTTAACTGAGCACCATGATCAAATTCATGGAATGATCCATTGTAGTGGAGGTGGCCAAACCAAGATTTTGCATTTTGTTGACCAATTAAAAATCATTAAAAATAATCTTTTTGAAGTACCTCCTTTGTTTTCCTTAATTCAAAACGAGAGTACTACGAGTTGGCGTGAAATGTATCAGGTGTTTAATATGGGTCATAGATTTGAACTTTATGTTCCCGAAGAAGTAGTTGATGATCTTATTGAAATTTCAGAATCTTTCAATGTTAAGGCACAAGTGGTGGGACATGTAGAGGCAGCGCCCACCAAAGAGCTGCTTATACAAACAGCCATGGGCTCCTTTGAATACCATTAGCGTATCAATAAAAAGCATCTTCAAGATGGATAATCGTTTCATCTGAGACCAAAATACTGATGATATCAAAGCGGATGTCTTTTTTCCAATGGATTTGGTGAATATAAGCATCGGCAGTATGGATAATATTTTTCTTTTGACTTTTGGAAACAAAATCTTCAGGGTTTCCGTAACTATCATTTTTCCGATACTTCACTTCAATAAAAACCAATAGCTTGTTAGATAAAATCCCTATTAGATCTATTTCACCCCGCTGATAACGATAGTTTTCTTCTATAATTTTTATGCCTACAGATTCTAGATGTTTTTTGGCTAAGGCTTCCCCTAATTTTCCTTTAACTTTGTTTTCCAAAATGAAGATTCTTTATGGCGTATCCATTAAAATTTAAAACCATATATAAAGATAAGATTTGGGGTGGAAATAAGATTAAAAAACTCCTAAATAAAGATTACGGCGACTTGCCTAAATGTGGGGAGACTTGGGAGCTTTCTGCAGTACCTGGAGACATCTCTGTGGTTAGTAATGGTCTTTGGAGAGGTCAGGATCTTAAATCGCTATTAGTGCAACACGGGGCGGCCATTATGGGCGTAAAATTATACGAGAAATTTGGCATAGACTTTCCTTTGTTGATCAAATTTATTGATGCAAATCAGGACCTTTCTATTCAAGTGCATCCAGATGATGCATTGGCAAAAAAAAGGAATCAGGGTTCGGGTAAAACTGAAATGTGGTATGTACTGCAAGCGGATGCGCAGGCCTCACTGATTACCGGTTTTAATCAGCCGATGTCGCAAGAAGTGTATTTAGAAAAGTTTGAATCGGAAAATTTAATGGAGATTCTGAATCAAGAGCAAGTAGCCAAAGGGGATGTTTTTTTCTTACCTGCAGGTCGGATACATACCATTGGAAAAGGATTGTTAATTGCTGAAATACAGCAAACCTCAGATGTCACCTATCGAATTCATGACTTTGAACGTACAGATGAACAAGGAAATAAGCGGGACTTACATCTTGAAGAATCATTGGAAGCCATAGACTACACCTATCAACCAAATTATAAAACCAGCTATGACGAGGAATCTAATAAAAGGGTGCCATTAGTTGCCTGTCCTTATTTTGTGACGAATAAGCTGAACTTGACAAATAAAAAAGCATTGAATGCCCCTCAAATTGCAGGTTTCAAAATATATATTTGTATTGAGGGCTCAGCCAAAATAGTTAATGGTGATCAAGAGACTCTTTTAGTAAAAGGGGAAACGGTTTTGATACCTGCTATGTTATCAACTTATGAAATTAAAGCGGATACTGAAGTTATACTTTTGGAAACCTACATCGCATAATGCAAAATAAAGTTGTAGAATTTCGGCATTTGGGATTACTTGATTATCAGAAGGCGCTTGATTATCAAGAAAAGCTATTCAAGAAGACCATAGATTTAAAAATTAAAAACAGAAATCAGCCCCCAGACGCACAAGAAATTACGCCCAACTATTTGCTTTTCTTATATCATCCTCACGTCTATACATTAGGTAAAAGCGGGAAAGAGGATCATTTGCTATTAGATAAAGAGGGACTGCTTGAAAAGGAAGCGACCTATCACCGCATCAGTCGAGGAGGGGATATCACTTATCATGGGCCTGGTCAAATTGTAGGATATCCAATCCTAGATTTGGATAACTTTTTTACTGATATTCACAAATATCTTAGGTTTTTGGAGGAGGCGGTGATTCGAACTTTGGCCTCTTATGACATTGTATCTGGAAGAATTGAAGGATTGACGGGAGTTTGGCTGGACGTAAAGGATCCTCATAAAGCACGAAAAATATGTGCCTTTGGAGTCAAGTCGAGTAGATGGGTAACCATGCATGGCCTTGCTTTAAATGTAAATGTAGATCTTGATTATTTCAAAAATATTGTGCCTTGTGGTATTGATGATAAAGCGGTCACCTCAATGCATCAAGAACTAGGGAGGCTGATTCCCCTGACCGAAGTTGAAGAAAGATTGCGCCAACATATTTCAGAACTTTTTCAAATACAATGGAAAGAGGACACTCCAGCAATGAAATAAGTCCACGAGGAGGTATTGAATAACGATAGTCGATGGGCTGATGGTGATATTTTCATCGGATCATCCTTTTAACCACCCACCATAGTGTTCATTTCGAAACCCTTTTGATTAATTTTGTATCAAGATGAAAAGAGATATTCTTTATTTACCCGTAGAGCAAGTGGCCATGGTCATTGTTCCATCAAAGGAGCATCATTTATGGCAAGTTTATTTAATCAACAGAAATAAGCACAGTTTAGAAACTATTTTAGTTACTTCGAAGGGCTACCATGAGGATCAAAAAACCTCGTTATTGCGCCATGCCATTCCCCATTTAGAGGCGGGATCTTTGGCCTTAATTGAATCTATAAGTCCTGAGGTTTTTCATTTCACCAATGAATTTTGGATCAGTTTCTACATTGGAACACAAATTTATGATAAGAAATATATCTATTTACCTTCGTCGATCAATGCTTCCAACCTAAGCTACATTGAAGAGCTCAAATTAAAAGGAGTATTGCATTTATGAATTCGGAATTAAAGAACTTGTTGATCATTGATATTGAAACGGTGAGTGTATCCTCAAGTTTTGAGACATTACCTGAAAATTTGCGACATCATTGGGAAAGAAAAGCACTTCAGTTGCGCAATGATGATGAAAAATCAGCGAGCGATTTGTATTTTGAAAAAGCAGGAATTTATGCTGAATTTGGAAAAATCATTGTCATCGCCGTGGGGATATTTCATGAAGTTGAGGGGGAGGCCGCCCTACGGGTTACTTCCTTTCAAGACCATGATGAAGCAAAATTACTGAATGCCTTTAAAGTATTTTTAGAGACAAAATTTAATCAACAGCATTTAAAATTATGCGGCCATAATGGGAAAGAATTTGATTTTCCTTTTCTGTGTCGACGTATGATTGTCAACGAAGTACCCATTCCTCAAGCCTTAAATTTATCAGGAAAAAAGCCATGGGAAGTACAACATATCGACACCATGGACCTCTGGAAGTTTGGGGACAAAAAAAATTATACGTCTTTAGATTTATTGACGTCCTTATTTAATATAGATTCTAGTAAATCAAATATCGATGGTTCTCAAGTCAATAAGGTATATTACAGTGAAAATAAGGGGCTGACTCAGATCGTGAATTATTGTCAAGGAGATGTGATTTCCACAGCTCAAGTTTATTTAAAATTGAAAGGTTTGCCCGCCGTTAAGAAGGATCATATTACGCGTGTAGATCAATAGCATATGTCTAGAAAAAAGAAACCATCAAGTACTCATGGAAAAATCCCAAGGGTCAAAATAAATATAAAAGAAGAGGTCAAATTATATTTTCAAAACAGCCCCAAGGAGTCCTTTAGTTTCAGTCAGGTAGTCAAAGGTTTGAGAATACGAGATGGAAAGTCAAAAGAGTTTGTAAAGGAATTGTTGTTTAAAATGGAATCCGAAGGGCACTTGCGACGTGGACCTGATGGGCGATGGATTACCGCCATAGAACCCACTTATTATGAGGGAACGGTTGATCATGTCAATCCCAAGTTTGCCTATATCATGGTGGCATCACTTCCCGATGATGTTTGGGTAAAATCCAAAGACTTGAATTTTGCCATGCACGGGGATACCGTTACTATTCAAATCATGAGCGCTGCAAAGGCCAGTCAACGACCCGAGGGGCGTGTGATTTCCATAGTTAAGCGGGCCAAAAACGAATTTGTAGGGCGACTTGAAGTATCTCAGAAATTTGGTTTTGTGGTATTGGATAGTAGAAATATTTTTTTCGACGTGATGGTCTACCCACAAAAATTTAAAGAGGCTACTCATAACGATAAGGTTTTAGTAAAGATTGATAAATGGCCCAATAAGGAAAATAAAAGTCCCCTTGGAAGTATAACCCATGTCTTGGGTCAAGCAGGAGAAAACAATACCGAGATTCACGCGATTATGGCAGAATATGGTCTGCCTTTCGAATTTTCCAAAAAAGTAGAAGCAGCGGCAGCGCTCATTCCTGTAGCCATCTCAAAAGAGGAAATAAATAAGCGAAGAGATTTTAGAAAAGAGGTCACGTTCACTATTGATCCCCACGATGCCAAAGATTTTGATGACGCGTTATCTGTAAAAAAACTAGAGAATGGGCATGTTGAAGTAGGGATTCATATAGCGGATGTTTCTCATTATGTTACACCCGATTCGTTACTTGAAAAAGAAGCTTTTGAACGGGCGACTTCTGTTTATTTAGTGGATAGAACCATACCCATGTTACCGGAACAATTGTCCAATGGCCTGTGCTCATTGCGACCAAAAGAAGAAAAGTTAACCTTCTCGGCGGTTTTTGAAATCAATCATCAAGGAAAAGTATTTGATAAGTGGTTTGGAAGAACGGTCATCTATTCGGATCGAAGATTTGCTTATGAAGATGCCCAAGAAATTATTGAGGGTAATGCGGGAGATTATCAAGAGGAAATATTACTCCTCAATGACCTCGCTGGAAAAATCCGGGAGCAGCGTTTCGCCAATGGAGCAGTAAACTTTGAATCAGTAGAAGTAAAATTCAGATTGGATGTGAAAGGGAAGCCTTTGGAAGTGATACCCAAAGAGCGAAAAGAAGCTCACAAGATGATCGAAGAATTTATGCTCTTGGCCAATAGAGAGGTGGCTACTTTTATTTTTGATAAGAAAAAAGGGAAACAACCAGAGGACAGTCTTCCTTTTGTATACCGAGTTCATAATGACCCTGACCCAGAAAAATTAGATAATTTTTCAAAGTTTGCCAGTAGGTTTGGGCATCAACTTTTGACCCAAGGAAGGATCTCTAAAAATCTAAATAAATTATTGGCAGACATACAAGGTAAGCCAGAACAGCATGTATTGGAGTCCATAGCCATCAGGTCCATGGCCAAAGCACGGTACACCACAGATCCTAAGGGTCATTTTGGCTTGGCCTTTGAGCATTACACCCATTTTACTTCCCCCATTCGCAGGTATCCCGATGTAATGGTTCATAGGTTGCTTTGGGATTATTTGGAAGGAAAAAACCCTCCCAAAAAAGAGGCCATCGAACAAAAATGTATGCACTCATCAGAACGAGAGAAAAGGGCTGCAGAGGCAGAAAGAGCATCCATAAAATTCAAGCAGGTTGAATTTATGTCCGGAATGTTAGGAGAAACTTTTGATGGAATTGTATCAGGAGTGACTGAGTGGGGCTTATTTGTAGAAATTAGTGCCACCAAATGTGAAGGAATGATTAGAATTGCAGATATAGATCACGATCAGTTTCAATACGATGAAAAGCAATATCGGATCGTCGGCAGACGGACGGGAAAAATAATTTCTTTGGGGGATGAAATTCATGTCAAGGTGGTAAAAACAGACATAGACCGAAGAACGATAGATTTGCTTTGGGTTGAAAAATAACCTATTTTGAAAGATTTGCTTGATCTTTTTTAAGATAGGGCTAATTTAGAACTGTGATGTCAGGGAGCAATAAATTTTTCAGCGCCCTTTTTAATCACAGATTTAATACACATTAAATAAATGGAATCAATAATCACCTTACGAAAATCAATTGATACGCGCTTGGTTCAATTAGAGGTAAAGGCGCAGCCTCGGAACCTTTATGAACCCATTGGCTACTTATTGGCTTTGGGTGGAAAAAGGTTTAGACCTTTGCTGGTTTTGTTGACTGCACAGCTGCGAGGGACACAGAGCCCAAAAGCATTAGATCCGGCCTTAGCGGTCGAAGTGTTTCATAATTTTACCTTGATGCATGATGATATTATGGATGCGGCACCGCTCCGTAGAGGTCAGCCCTCAGTTCACAAAAAATGGAATCAAAATACCGCCATCTTAAGTGGCGATGCGATGTTCGTAAAAGCCTATCAACTCATCACTAAGATCGATCCCAGTTACTTATTGTTGGCTATGGATCGATTTAATGAAACGGCTTTGCAAGTCTGTGAAGGTCAGCAATTGGATATGGATTTTGAGCAGATGGTTGATGTTTCTCAAGCAGATTATTTGGAGATGATTAGGTTGAAAACCGCGGTATTATTGGGTTTTAGTATGGAATTAGGAGGATTGATGGGTGGCTTTGGCCGTGAGGATCAAGAGCGACTCTATTTGGTGGGAGAAAACCTAGGGCTCGGCTTCCAGTTGATGGATGATTTGTTAGATGTTTACGGAGATCAACAGAAGGTAGGTAAGCAAGTGGGGGGTGACATTATCGCCAATAAAAAAACATTTTTAATGATCAATGCTTTAGATCTTGCAGGAACCGATGCACGTAGCCAATTGAATGGCTGGATCAGTATAAGGGATGCAGATCCTATGGAGAAAGTAGCCGGCGTCAAGAATATCTTTGATGACTTGGAGATCCCCCAGCTAGTAAAAATAAAAATGGACGCTTATTTTGATGAGGCCTTTAGATTACTTAAAACCATTGATTGTGATAAAGAAGGCCTTGATGTTTTTAATAATTTTGCTAAAAGCTTGATTAAAAGAGAAGGTTAATAGGAGTAAAAGCAAATAATTAAATGATGAGTTTAAATTTAATCATTATTGTGTTGACGGTATTGGTCAGTATTTATGCCCAGAACAATACGAATCTTTATGGCCAACTTATGATGAATCCACATGAGGTCATGAAGAAGCGCCAATATTGGAGACTGATTACTTCGGGTTTCGTCCACGACGGCTATTCACATTTGGGGTTTAATATGTTTACACTGTACTTTTTTGGCGGTGCTGTGGAGCAATATTTCGGTTATATTTTGGGATCAAATGCGACCGTTGTATTTGTTTTTTTCTATCTGTCGGCCCTTGTTGTTTCGGATCTGCCAGGATTTTTTAAAAATAAAAATAGACCTGGATACAATACGCTAGGGGCCTCTGGAGCAGTTTCAGCTATGGTATTTGCAAGTATCATCTATGCCCCCTTGAACAGAATATGTCTTTTTGCAGTACTTTGTTTTCCTGGATTTATACTGGGCGTTATTTTTCTCATTTATTCTTTTACCCAAGGAAAAAACCTATCTCAAAACATCAACCATGAAGCCCATTTGTATGGCGCCCTGTATGGCATTGCTTTCAGTATTTGGGTTTATCCTGAGTCAGCAGCCATATTCTTAGAAAAGATTTTAAGCTACAGCCCTTTTTAAGCATAAAAAAACCCTACCCAAAATGAATGAGTAGGGTTTTTAAATGAGTTTGATTTTATGCTTCGATAGAAATCAGTTCGACTTCAAAAATTAATACAGATCTAGGAGGAATGGGACCTGACCCTCTTTCTCCATAACCCAATTCGTAAGGAATGGTAAGTTCAATTTTACCTCCTACATTGATGAGTTGTACTCCTTCGGTCCATCCGGGGATCACACCACTTAAAGGGAAAGAGATGGGCTCGCCGCGCTCGACAGATGAGTCAAAAACTGTTCCGTCTATCAATGTCCCAGTATAATGTACCGTAACGGTACTTTCAGCGGTGGGAAATTCTCCTGTACCGGCCTGTAAAATTTTGTATTGAAGACCACTTGCGGTAGTTTCAACCCCTTCTTTAGAGGCATTTTCTTGAAGAAAAGCTACCCCTTCCTCCGCTAGGTTTTCGGTTTTTCTTTCGTTGAATGTCATATATACTTGTTGACATTGCTCCATAGTCAATTGACTGGTGTCGCTTAAGGCTTCTCTAAAAGCTGCGGTAGCCATGGCGATATCAATGTCTTCTAGCTGCGGTTTGATTTGTTCCGCCAGTAAGGCACCAAAACTGTAGCTTAAGCTATCTTTGAACGTTGTGAGTTGAACTTGTGCAGATGCTGATTTATCTGAACAATTTGAAAATAGAGCTACTATAGCCGCTAAAATCGAGATTTTAATTTTTTGCATGATCATAAAATGAAATGCGAATATAATAGGTTTTAATTGAATTATTAAAAATGATGTTAAGATCAATACTTAAACGGCTTAAAATTCATTTAAGCTCAGGCCTTAAAAGAATGCAATTTAAGATTTAAAATGGATTTCATTTAAGATTAAAAATGATCAATCTAAAAATCTGATTTAATTTGCACATCAAACGGAGCATTCATGGAGCAAAACAAAAAAGAGTCATTAAATTTTATTGAGCAGCTTATAGAGGTAGATTTGAAGGAGGGCAAAGTTCAAAAGGTATCTACGCGTTTTCCTCCTGAGCCCAATGGTTATTTACATATTGGTCACGCCAAATCGATTTGTTTAAATTTTGGAATTGCTCAAAAATATGGAGGTCAGTGCAATCTTAGATTTGACGATACAAATCCTGAAAAAGAAGAAACTGAATATGTGGATGCTATCAAAGAAGACATTAAATGGCTAGGTTTTGATTGGGGGCCATCAGCCTATCATACTTCAGACTATTTTGAACAGTTATATGAGTTCGCCGTTCGCTTGATTGAAAAAGGTACAGCTTACGTTGACGAGCTGAGTGCTGTTCAATTCAATGAGCTGAAAGGATCGCCGACTGAACCTGGTAAAGAAAGCCCATTTAGAAATCGACCGATTGAAGAAAGCCTTGAGATTTTTGAAGCCATGAAATCAGGAGGTTTTAAAGATGGAGAAAGGGTACTTCGGGCCAAAATTGATATGAGGAGCCCAAATATGCACATGAGAGATCCTATTTTGTATCGGATTAAGCACATCAAACACCATCGTACAGGGTCAAAATGGTGTATTTATCCTACCTATGATTTTGCACATGGACAGTCGGACAGCATGGAGCAAATTACCCATTCTCTTTGTACCCTCGAATTTGAGGTACACAGACCTCTATATGACTGGCTCATTAGGCAATTAGAAATTCATCCTTCAAAGCAGACAGAGTTTGCCCGATTAAATTTGAGTTATACGATTGTAAGCAAAAGAAGTCTTCGTGAATTGGTTGAAGGACAGTATGTTGCAGGTTGGGACGACCCCAGGATGCCCACGATTTCGGGTATTCGAAGAAGGGGTTTTACTGCCAAATCGATCAGAAAATTCACAGATACCATTGGAGTGGCGAGAAGAGATGGCATTACCGATGTAGCCTTATTGGAACATGCGGTACGTGAAGATTTAAATAAGACAGCCCATCGCATCTTTGGAATCATGGATCCCGTTAAGTTGATTATTACCAATTGGCCAGAGGGTCATCAGGAGATCATGACGGCTGAAAACAATCCGGAGGACGAAAACTCAGGTACTCGTGAGATGCCATTCACTCGTGAACTCTTCATTGACCGGTCAGACTTTATGGAAGATCCCCCAAGTCCCCGAAAATGGTTCAGATTGGGCCCTGACCGTGAAGTCCGCCTTAAAAAGGGCTACATCATTAAATGTACAGGATTTAAAAATTCTGAAAAAGGGGAAGTCATTGAAATCTATGCTGAATACGATCCCAATACCAAGAGTGGCCAAGATACCAGTGGAAAAAAAGTAAAAGGAACCCTTGGTTGGGTATCAGCTCCACATGCGGTTTCGGCCGAAATACGAATGTATGATCGCTTATTTCTTACTGAAAATCTGAATAAGATTGATGATGACTTTAAAAATCATTTGAATCCAGATTCTTTGACCATCAATACTCAAGCGGTTTTGGAACCTTCTGTTCGGGATGCCCAAGTGGGCGATCAGTTTCAATTTGAACGGATAGGATATTTCAGGGTAGATGAAGACAGCCATTCAGAAAAGCTCATTTTCAATAGGACCCTCACCTTGAGAGACGGTTGGACCAAGAAAAACGATTAAAAAAGAGGGGTTTTATTTGAACGGTTCGTCAATGGTCCGAAGATGGGTTAATTTCATTTTCTAAACGTAAATACCATGAAAATAAAAATAGTTCTTTCGGTTATGCTGGTGTTGCAAAGTGTTTTGACCTTTGCTCAATCTTCCATTATCGGTTTTGAAGCCGATCAAGTGGGTCAACAAAAAGCTCTTGAAGCTGAATTTGATACAATGCTTTCAGCAGATAACCTAGATCAATGGATGAAATTCATGTCCGCAGAGCCCCATTATCTGGGTACGGAGTATGGACGAAAAAATGCCGAATGGATGGTTAAGCAATTTAAATCATGGGGCTATGAAGCCAAAATAGAGACCTATCAGGTATTGTTCCCTTATCCAAAAGTACGTTTGCTTGAGTTGATAGCTCCTGAAAAATACAAGGCGAAATTGACTGCTGTTCCTGTCGCAGGCGATGCCTACACCGATCAAGGGGATGCCTTGTTGCCAAGTTATAATGCCTTTTCTACTGATGGCGATGTGACGGCGGAGCTCGTATTTGTTAATTACGGCATTCCGGCGGATTATGAGGAGTTAGAGAAAAGGGGGATAGATGTAAAAGGGAAAATTGTCATTGCCAAATACTATGGTTCATGGAGAGGGATCAAACCCAAATTAGCGGCAGAGAAAGGTGCCATTGGATGCATCATTTACTCAGACCCTAAGGATGATGGGTTTTATGCAGGTGACGTATACCCCAAAGGGGCTTTTAAAAATGCTACGGGCGTACAAAGGGGATCCGTAATGGATATGCCACTGTATCCTGGTGATGTCTTGACCCCTGGTTATGGAGCCACTAAGAATGCCAAAAGACTCGATCGAAAGGATGCCCCTACCATTACAAAAATTCCGGTATTACCCATTTCATATGAAGATGCCCTGCCGTTGTTGGCCGCCCTTGAAGGGCAAGTGGCACCCCCCTCATGGCGAGGCGCGTTACCCATTACTTATCATATTGGACCTGGACCGGCTAAGGTTCATTTAAAGTTAACTTTTGATTGGCAGTTGAAGCCTGCTCATAATGTAATCGCTACTCTTAAGGGTACAGATTTTCCTGATCAATGGGTCATCAGAGGAAATCATCACGATGCTTGGGTTCATGGGGCTGCTGATCCTGTAAGTGGCATGGTCGCCTTGTTGGAGGAGGCTAGGGCAGTAGGAATGCTGGCAAAAGCAGGAAAAAAACCAAAAAGAACCCTTATCTATTGTGCATGGGATGCTGAAGAGCCAGGTTTGATTGGCTCTACCGAATGGGTGGAGGATCATCTCGAAGAGCTGCAACAAAAAACGGTAGCCTACATCAACACAGATGGGAATGGCCGCGGATTTTTAGGGGCAGGGGGATCCCATTCCTTGCAGGCGATGGTAAAAGAGGTAGCGGCGGATGTGATGGATCCCCAAAAAGGCGTATCCGTGGCAGAACGACTTGGGGCTAGAGATTTATTGAATGGGGGCGATGGTAATCCGGGTTTGTATGCCTTAGGATCTGGTTCTGACTATACGCCTTTTATTCAGCATGCAGGCATTGCAGCCCTGAATATTGGATTTGGAGGAGAAAATTCAGGAGGAGAATATCATACCATTTACGATACTTATGAGCATTACAAACGATTCAAAGATCCTGACTTGGCTTATGGCATTGCGTTGGCGAAAACAGCGGGACGCATAGTTTTGAGATTGGCCAATGCTGAAGTATTGCCTTTTGAGTTTGGTGCATGGCATACGACCGTACAGGGTTATTTGACAGAAATTAATGCCTTGACAACCAACATGCGCGAGGCAGTTGAGCAACACAATGCCTTCATCGATAAAAAAGTATTTTCTTTAACTGCAGATCCGACCCAACCCTTTAAGCAGCCCATCAAGAAAGCCATCGTGCCCTACGTAGATTTTTCACCTTTGCACAATGCCTTGGCCCATCTTAAGGTTACTGTAGAGGCCCTCGGAGAAAAGTCACTCGTTTCCTTGACCTCCAAAGGTACCCTTAATGACAAACTCATGCATGCTGAACAGGTTTTGACTTTTGCCTCAGGCCTACCTAGAAGGGGATGGTACCGGCATCAGATTTATGCACCGGGCTTTTACACGGGATATGGCGTTAAAACGCTTCCAGGCGTAAGAGAGGCGATCGAACAAGAAAATTGGGAGGAATGCCAGTCCCAGGTCACTATTTTGGCAACGACACTTCAAAATTTTGATGCCCACTTGCAGAGCATATTGGTTCTGAATTAATGCCCATACATCGCGCCAAAACATCCACCCTCAAGCTTGGGGATATTGCTCTTATAGGTATCCCCTTTGATGATCATTCTTCTTTTCTCAAAGGGCCAGCCAAGGCACCCCCATTGATCATCGAGGCCATTGAGAGTGACTCGGCCAATTATTTTACCGAGGACTTGATGGATTTAGCGGATCATTCGGATGTTTGTTGGTTGGGCAATGCCCCACTCCAAGATTATTTTGATATTGAGTCCATCATTGCTGAGATTTTAAAGGGGGGGGCGATTCCTTTTTCGATAGGCGGTGATCATTCGATTACCTATCCGATTCTGCGGGCCATGTCAGCTTCTTACCCTAGTTTAAGTATTCTGCATTTTGATGCCCATGGGGATTTATATGATTCATTGGGAGGGAATCGGCATTCACATGCGAGCCCCTTTGCTCGAATTATGGAAGAGGGCTTGGCGCAAGCATTGACACAGGTAGGTATTCGGACCTTGAATGATCATCAACAAACGCAAGTCAGTAAGTTTGGTGTAAAGGTCATAGACATGAGAAATTGGTCACCGGACATAGATTTAAATTTATCGGGACCCGTTTATTTAAGTTTTGATATGGATGTACTCGATCCTGCCTTTGCGCCTGGAGTTTCTCATCATGAGCCCGGAGGCTTCACTACCCGAGAGGTATTGCGGATGATACAAAAACTTGATTTAAATATTGTGGGCCTTGACCTAGTTGAGTACAATCCTGATCGTGACCTCAATGGGGTTACCGCCATGACGGCGGCAAAAATTATTAAGGAGTTACTGGCAAAGCTGCTTTCATTTCAAAAGTAATTTTAATCTATTAAGTTTCATTTCTCAAAATAGTTAAAGGCGATTGCCGGACGATGGTGCGACTGTTGAGCAGGCCAATACATACGGTGAGGGCAGTGATACCAAAAAAGAATCCCATGATTTCTAATAAGTCGGGCACATAGGTAAATTCAAAAATGAAATAACCCAATAGACTGGTAAAAACGACGGCTAAAAAGAGGCCTGCCAATGCTCCTAAGCCTCCCAAAAAGAAATATTCAGCTGCGATGATCTTCCATAATTGGGCCTTAGAGGCCCCCATAGTCCGAAGCAAAACATTTTCGCGCATGCGCTGAAATTTACTCAAGACAATGGCACTGATCATCACAATCAATCCCGTCCCGATACTAAATAGGGCCATGAATTGAATGACAAAAGCTACTTTTGACAGGAGATCTTCAAGGGTCTTCAAGATGAGTTCTAAGTCAATGATGGATACATTGGGATGTTGTCGTACAATGGCTTGCTGGAAGCGGGCAGAAACATCATTTTGATTAATTCGTGTGATGAGTACATGGAACTGGGGCGCTTGTTCTAAAACTCCAGTGGGAAATAAGACTAAAAAATTGGTTTGCACTCGACGCCAATCTACTTCACGAAAACTACCTATATAGGTTTTTATCAATGCTCCTTGTACATTAAAAAGCAATTGATCACCAATGTTAAGGCCTAAGTTTTCGGCATATCCATCGGATATGGAAACAAATATAGAATCATCTGGATTTTTTAATTTCCCCTGCCATGTTCCTTGAGAGATCGTTTCTGAACTGATCAATGTGTCTCGATAGGTTACGCGATATTCTCGATTAAATGCCCATTTTGGAAGATCGACCGTGGAGTCGGCGTCGGCTTGATCACGCGTCTGATTATTGATTTCTAACAACCGCATGGTGACGACAGGAACTTCTTGCAGGACCGGAAGGTCATATTCTTCAGTCAAGGTCCGAATAGCTTCTTTTTGGTTGGTTTGAATGTCAAAAAGTATGGTATTGGGTCGTTCATTCTTACCACTGATAGATACGCGATCTACAAGTAATCCTTGCATGAAATATAACATCGCTAAAAACGCCGTACTCAAACCCAAAGTCGTCACCAAAATCACCGTTTGATTATTGGGTCGATAGAGGTTTGAAATGCCTTGACGCCATACAAACCCCATCTGCTTGGGCAGGAGTTTTTTAAGTAACGCATTCAGGCCATGGGCAAGGGCGTACAACAAGGCCAACGCTGCCAAAAGAATGGATATATTGATCAAAGCATCCAACGCATCTTTAAGTTGCCAAAACATGATCAGATACAAGAAGATTAAAATACTCCCAATGATAGTGAAAAAGGGCAGATCTAATTTGAGTTTTAAAGATTCATATCCAAAACGAATGGCGGAGAGGGGACTTACTTTTCTCAATCCAATAAGTGACAGTAATCCAAAGAGAATAGAGGTAACCACACCAATAACCAACCCTGCGATAATCGCAGGCCAATAAATGGTTGGCTGAATATCAAAGGGAATAAATGATTTTGCGATTTCTGGCAAGTAAAGATGAATGACGACTCCCAAAAGGCAGCCAATAGATGCACCGATGAGGCCAAAAAAACCCACTTGAATTAAATAAATATTAATGGCTTCTTTGGCTTGCATACCCATGCAGCGCAAGACAGCTACAATTTGTACTTTACTTTTTATGTATACATAAATTGAGCTTGAAACACCCAAACACCCCAATAACAAGGCAGCAAATGCGATCAGTTCCAAAAATGAAGAAAGATCTCTAAAAGCCCTGCCCGTTTGTGCTTTTCTGTCTTCCACATTATCTACGTCATAACCCGCCTGCTCAAGAATATTTCTTGATTCTTCAAAAACATTGGTCGTATCTATATCAGGATGGAATTGAAAATAAGTGATGTAGTTGATGATACTTCCCTTCTGGATTAGACCCGTCTCATCTAAATACTTTAGGGGGATATACACTACTGGTGCAACCGATGAACCGACGTCACTTTGTCCAGGAATTTTCTGTATTTTTCCGACGATTTCAAAGCTGATGTTCCCGACCTTAATGGAATCACCCAATTGAACGCCAAATTGAAGCATCAATTTTTCATCTACTAAGGCTTTTTGCGCGATCCGAAAATCTTGTGCGGCCCTGCGGGGCTCTGTTTCTATGTCTCCATAATAAGGGTAGTTACCTTCTAAAGCGCGGATTTGTACCAAACGGGTGCCATCTGTACTGGGAAACCGAATCATTGAAGCAAAATAAACTTCATTAGATTCATCTTTGCTCAGTCGGGACATTTGGAAAAATAACGAATCAGGTAACTCAGCTTTACCACGAACAGAAACGTCTGCACCCAGCAAGTTTTTTGCTTGGCCGTCGATTTCATCCATGAGATTTTCTCTAAAAGAAGTGATGCCCACCAGCGCACCAATACCCAATGAAATAGAAGCGATAAATAGTAATAATTTACCACGACTTTTTCTACTATCTCTCCAGGCCATTTTCCAGGGCCAAGAGCGATCGTATCTGATTTTTTTTAATGGAGAATTTTTATGCACGGTTTAAAGCCTGTCTTAATGAATGATGGTTCCCCCTTTGATTTTGATAATTTGATGGGTCTTTTGAGCAAGCTCTAAGTCATGGGTGACGATGATCAATGTCGTTCCTTTTTCTTTGTTAATTTCAAAAAGTAAGGCCTCAATAGATTTTCCTGTTTCTTCATCTAGGTTTCCCGTGGGCTCATCGGCAAAAAGGATTTCAGGATTGTTTGAAAAGGCTCTGGCAATGGCGACGCGTTGCTGTTCACCTCCAGATAGTTGCGAGGGGTAATGATTTTTACGGGCACCTAAACCGACTCTTTCGAGCAAGGCAATAGAGGGTTCCATGGTGTTTTTTACACCGCGAAGCTCTAAGGGAACCTGGACATTTTCAAGGGCTGTTAAGGTAGGAATCAATTGAAAATTTTGGAAAACAAAACCAATATTTTGATTGCGAACTTGGGCCAATTCATCTTCATTAAGCTCATTGAGTGAGATATGGTTCAAGATAATTTCTCCTTCTGTCACACGATCTAACCCGGCACAAAGACCAAGTAATGTCGTTTTCCCGCTACCAGAGGGGCCAATAATTGCTACAGACTCACCTTTGAGGACAGAAAAATTAATATCCTTGAGTACTGTGAGAGCATTGGTTTTAGAGCCATATACTTTAGATAAGCTCTTAACTTTTAGAATTTCAGACATGTCCTACAATAATAAATCAGCGAGGCTTATATAAGAGGTTAAAAAAGGTTAAAGTTCCTTTTTTATTTTAAAAGGTCCTTTAGCAGATTCAGATCTTTAAATGCCCCCTTTTGAATATTAATGCTTTGACTTGTCTAATTTACAACTTAATCAAGACGAAATCATGAGATTTTTAATGGGTTTCCTAGTACTTTTATGGGTAGGTTGTCAGGTTCCAAAAAAAGAAAAATCGGGCCCTACTTTGCCGGAAAAAGGGGTCGCAGAATCCTTGCTCCCCTCTCAAAAAAAGGTCATTTTATTTTTTGGGAATAGTATTACTGCGGGTTATCAATTAGATATGAATCAGGCATTTCCGGCCATAATTCAGCAAAAAATAGATTCTTTGGGCTTAAGCTATCAGGTAATTAATGCCGGATTAAGTGGAGAGACCACTGCCAGTGGTAAGAATAGGATAGATTGGGTGCTGCGAACCGTACCCGATATTTTTATTTTGGAATTAGGGGCGAATGATGGTCTTAGGGGGCTCCCATTAAAAGAGACTCCCAAAAATCTACAAGTCATCATTGATAAAGTAAAATTGATTAACCCTGAGGTGAAAATCGTCATTACTGGAATGGAAGTTCCTCCAAATTTAGGGGAAGCCTATACCCGCCAGTTTCGTAATATTTTTCCAACACTTGCCAAAAATAATGCGGCAGTGCTGATCCCTTTTTTACTTGTGGATGTTGCAGGCCGGCCTAGTTTGAACTTACCTGACGGCATTCACCCTACTCCAGAAGGCCACCTTTTAATAGCTGAATTGGTCTGGGAAACGTTGTTGCCACTTTTAGAATTGAATTGATGATCATAGAACAGATCGAATATTTTTTTATTCAAGGCGCTAACTTTGTGTGGGGCTTGCCGCTGCTCATCCTTTTGTTGGGAGGAGGATTTTTCTTCATGATGTATTCAAGGTTGCTCCCTTTTAAATACCTAAGACATGCTTTGGAGGTGTTGACGGGAAAATATGATCAGGCCCATGATGTAGGAGAGATCAGTCATTTTCAGGCTTTGGCGAGTCATTTGGCGGCGACCATTGGTATGGGAAATATCAGTGGTGTAGCTGTGGCCATAGCGACAGGCGGCCCAGGGGCCATTTTTTGGATGTGGATCAGTGCTATTTTTGGTATGTCTACTAAATTTTTCACGTGTACTCTGGCGGTTATGTATCGGGGAAAAGACTCCAATGGAGATTTACAGGGGGGTCCCATGTACGTCATTAGCGAGGGAATGGGTGAAAAATGGCGTCCATTGGCCATATTTTTCTGTGTGGCAGGCTTTTTCGGTGCCACACCCATTTTTCAAGCCAATCAAATCATAGCTGCAGCCAATGAGATTGTATTTCAACCCGCTGGAATAGAAGCTTCTTTATCTGGAGACTTGGTTATGGGACTGGTTCTGACTCTTTTAACAGGCATTGTTATTTTTGGCGGGATACAGCGGATCGGTCTTTGGGCAGCACGTTTGGTGCCAGCGATGGTCATACTCTATTTAATCAGTGTAGGCTGCATCCTTTTTTTAAATGCATCAAATATTATTCCCTCCTTATTGTTAATCATAGAGGATGCCTTTTCAGCAAATGCTGTATTGGGGGGTGCGGTTGGGGCTATTATTTTGGCTGGGGCGCGCCGAGCGGCATTTTCTAATGAGGCAGGTATCGGTACGGCTCCGATGATGCACGGCGCTACCAAAACGGAAGAACCGATCAGGGAGGGACTTGTGGCCATGCTGGGGCCTGCCATCGATACTTTATTGGTTTGCACCTTAACGGGTTTATGTATCCTAACGACCGGAGTTTGGGAATCTAGTGAATTGAGTGGGATTGCCTTGACGGTAGAAGCTTTTCGGACAAGTCTCCCTTTGGTGGGCTCCTATATTTTGGCACTTTGTGTGTTGGTATTTGGATTTACAACTATTGTAGGATTGTCTTATTATGGCCGTAAATGCTTGTCTTTTATCATAGGGGCTAAATACGGATGGTATTTTAATTATTGGTATGTAGGAATCATTATTGTGGGTTCAGTAGCTACATTGGGTGCGGTCGTGAGTTTGGTTGATATGGCTTATGGCTTGATGGCCTTTCCCACCATGATTTCTGCGGTGATATTGGCACCTAAAGTGATGAAAGCGGCTAACATTTATTTCAAAAAGATTGAAAATTAGGTGCTATTTATGTTTTTATTCTGTTTTTCGGATCTCAATCACAGGGATTGACTTGAGCATAGTTATTTAAAAAAGGATAACTCTATATATTTGCAGGGGCCATGAGGTTAAAAAATACATGAGAATAGTTATTGCAGGTGCAGGTGAACTTGGATTTCACTTAGCCAAATTACTCGCAATAGAAGAGCAAGACATTACACTCATTGATGAGGATGACAGTGTTTTGGATCAAGCGAGAAACCAATTTGATGTGGTCACTGTCGTGGGTAGTGCGACGTCCATTAGTGTTCTCACTGAAGCCAATATTTCTAAAACAGATTTATTGATTGCCGTTACTTCTGATCAAGAAACCAATATCGCTGCCGCGATCATTGGTAAAAAATTGGGTGCTAAGAGGACCATTGCTCGAATTTCCAATATTGAATTTTTAAAGAAAAAAGAGCTTCTCAACTTGAAAGATGTGGGTATTGATGAACTCATTTCTCCAGAGTTATTGGCGGCGCTGGAGATCAAGAGATTGTTAAAAAAGACGGCATTAACAGATACTTTCGAATTTGATAAAGGCATTTTGTCTTTAGTGGGGATTACCATTGATGAGGAATCTCAATTCCTCAATAAAACTCTTACCGAAACGGCCTATATGGCTTCAAATCATGATTTTACCACGGTGGCTTTGCTCAGAGATAATGAGACGATTATTCCGCATGGTGAAAATAAATTCAAGAAAGATGACCATGCTTATTTTATTGCTGAGCCGACGGGGATTGATCAAATTTTACAACTTTCCGGTAAAGTTAAATCTGAGGTCAAACATTTAATGATTTTAGGAGGAAGTAAGATTGGCATCAATACGGCCCGGGAGCTGAAGAAAAAATATAAAATCAAGCTCATTGAAGAAGACAAAGAAAAATGTTTTCGCCTAGCAGAAGAACTCCCCGATACCATGATCATCAACGGAGATGGAAGGGATTTAAAATTACTAAAAGAGGAAGGTATTGATAGCATGGATGCGTTTATTGCTGTAACGGGTAATTCCGAAACCAATATCATTTCTTCATTGGTGGCCAAGGATGCCGGTGTTAAGAAAACCATAGCCTTGGTTGAAAACATTGATTATATTCATTTATCTCAAAGCATCGGCGTAGATACGATGATCAACAAAAAACTTATTGCCGCTAATTTTATTTTTAGGCACATACGAAAAGGAGAGGTAGTCAATATCACCAGTGTGCATGGAGTGGATGCAGAAGTACTCGAATTCGAAGTTAAAGAAGGGGCAAAGATTTTGCTTGATGAATTACGCAATTTAGATTTCCCACGGACAGCGGTAATCGGAGGGGTTATCAGAAAAAATAAGGGTTATACGGTAAGAGGAAACTTTAATTTTGAATCAGAGGATCGTGTTGTCGTACTATCTAAACCAGAGTGTATCCATGCAGTGGAACATTATTTTAAATAATTTTTGATGTTTAATTATAAATTAATCATTAAAATCATGAGCATTCTTATGGTGCTCAACGGCATTTTCATGTCGATTTGTCTGCCTTTCAGCTGGTATTTTGGAGGTGAAGATTTTGGAGCTCTTTTAGGATCTGCATTGATTGCCATATCTTTAGGTACAGTCATGTGGCTATTGACACGTAATTCGATTAATAAAGAATTACGTAAACGTGAAGGGTATTTGGTGGTCACTATTGGCTGGTTGGTAATGTCTTTAATTGGAACGTTGCCTTATATGTTGAGTGGAGAGATCACAAATTTCACAGATGCATTTTTTGAAACTTTATCCGGATTTTCTACAACGGGGGCGACGATTTTAGAGGATATTGAATCGGTCAGTAAAGGGATCTTGCTTTGGAGAAGCATGAGTCAATGGATAGGAGGCATGGGAATCATTGTGCTTACCGTAGCGATATTGCCTATTTTGGGAATTGGGGGCATGCAGCTTTTTGTAGCAGAAGTCCCTGGGATTTCACCGGATAAATTTCAGCCTCGAATCAAAGAAACCGCCAAGAGATTATGGATTATTTATATAGGTTTTACGGGATTAGAATTGATTTTCCTGATGGTGGGAGATATGACTTTTTTTGATGCCTTAAACCATAGTTTAACGACTATGGCTAGCGGAGGGTTTTCAACGAAAAATAGCAGTATTGCCTATTATGATTCGGCGTATATAGATTTTATTATTGTGATGTTCATGTTTTTAGCGGGAACTAATTTCACCATGATTTATTTTGGTCTACATGGCAAGCTCAAAAAAGTTTTTCAGAATCAAGAGTTTAGAGCCTATGGTGGTTTTTGTTTGGTTATTACGATATTTTGTACGCTAGGGATCTGGATGAATGGAGATGAAAATTTAATAGATTCTTTTAGATATAGTATTTTTCAGGTTATTTCAGTCATCACGACTACTGGATATATCACAAAGGATTATACGGCTTGGACACCTTTATTGACCATGCTTTTTCTCTTTCTCATGTTTGTGGGTGCTTCTGCAGGGTCAACGGCTGGGGGGATCAAAATAATCAGACATTTAATTTTAGTAAAGAATAGCTTTTTGGAATTTAACAGACAAATTCATCCATCAGCCATATTGCCTTTGCGGCTCAATGGGAAGACTGTAAATGGTGAAATTACTTTTCAAATTCTTGCTTTTGTCATGTTATATCTGACCATTTTTGCTTTAGGTTCCTTGGGAATGGCCTTGTTAGGCGTAGACTTGGTGACCGCTATGGGTGCGGCCGCATCCTGTCTAGGCAATATAGGGCCTGGGATCGGATCCGTCGGGCCCGTTGCTAATTTTGCGCATATGCCTACCGTTGGAAAATGGATACTTTCTTTGTTGATGTTATTGGGTAGATTAGAGCTTTTTACCGTGTTGATATTATTTACCCCATTTTTTTGGAGAAAAACATAGTTATGATTTCGTTGGAATATATAATTTGGAGTCCTGATCCCGTCATTTTTAAAATTCCTTTATCCTTTTTGGGTTTACCAGATCGTCCGATTGTGTGGTATGGTTTATTGTTTGCGATGGGGTTTATCATCGGTCAACAAATTTCTTATAGAATTTTCAAGGCAGAGGGTCATTCTGAAAAAGACGTAGATACCTTGACCACGTTCATGGTCATTGCCACGATATTGGGTGCTAGACTGGGACATTGCCTTTTTTATAATCCCAGTTATTACTTATCGGATCCTATTGAGATTTTGAAAATTTGGGAGGGAGGCTTGGCCAGTCATGGGGGTGCGATTGGAATATTTGTGGCTCTCTGGCTTTATGCCAATTACGACATCAGATCGAAATGGATTTTTGTTATTCCTACAAGTTTTTCTGTAAAAAAGCGAAAAAAAGAGGGTCAAAGTTATTTATGGGTATTGGATAGGGTGGCCATTGTAGTGGCCATTACCGGAGCACTTATTCGAACCGGTAATTTCATGAATTCGGAAATGGAGGGTGTAAAAACAGGAACAGATTTCGGCGTGGTGTATGCCAGGGCAACTGAGGGGGTATTGAATTTTGATGAAAAGATGATTGAAGAAGTGGTTTTCGAGGAAGGCACCTATGATCCTACGCGCCCAGGTTATTTACCCATGAAAGCGGTAGTGAAATTGAAATCAGGTGTCCAAGTAGATCAAGCAATGAAAGGCTTTATAAATGGCCAATTGGCCTATCGTCTAAACAATTATCAAGAAGTGGTGGAGCATATTGATTTTGCTGCTTCTGGGCGGGGTCTCAACTATCAAATCATTGATGAAGCTGGAGTTGAGCATATAGAAATTAAAGCTACAGGGGTCCTTCGGCATACACCGCAGTTGTATGAAGCTCTAGCTTGTCTAATTATTGCCTTCATTTTATTGGCTTTGTGGAATTACAAAAGAGCGATACTAAATGATGGTTTAATTTTTAGTGTTTTTATGGTACTTCTTTGGGGGGACCGGTTCTTTAATGAGTTTTTTAAAATGGATCAGGAAGCTTTTGAGGCGAGCTTACCCATCAATATGGGGCAAATTCTCAGTATACCTTTGATTTTAATAGGTCTGATAGTATTTCTAAAAACGGTACGAAAGAAAGAAGAGGTCTAAAATTAATTATTTGAGAGAAGGGTTATCTCGGAGTTAATAATACGGGAGCGCTCTATCAATGCTTCTTTTTCAAACTGAGTGATTAAGTCGGATAAGGGCATTTTTTTATCTACCGGTGCATAGTTAATATAATCTTGAACTAGTAAGCCATCCACCCTTCGCTTATTAATGGCAGATCTAAATCGAACGCCGCCGCCATCCGTAATATAATTATAGGCCAAATAATCAATCTCATAGTTATTCACGTTGACCCAATAGAGATATTCATCTTCAAAATCGTCACCCCCATTTTCTATTTGAAAAGAGACCTTAATTTGATGATAGCTCTCACCTTTGATCTGTTTTATTCCCTGATCTGTTTTTTTAACCGCGAGATCGTTCAATAGATAGGGTAGCTGAAAAAAATAAAGAACTGAATTTATGGATCTACTGTATTTATCTGCCCATTCTTTTGAAACTTCTATGGAGACCCCATTTTTTTTTCGAGAAAAATGGGTACTATTGATCAACATATCTTCTATAAGTGCGGAGCCATCTTTAAAGGATCTTGTATAAGCATAGGAAGTATCCGATCGCCTTGCACTGTATTGCTTATCTCTAAACGAAAAAGATAGGGTGGCATTCTCAAAAAGATTTTGCCCATGTGCGATGATCGCTTGATCAATTACTTCTTGGCCTTTGTAGGTAAGTATTTTTTTTTGAGATGAGGAGGCCTTATTTTCGCAAGACCAAACGAAGAGCAATAAAATACCAAAAAGGCCCCAATTTTTTATGATTTGGGAAAGGCTTGGACTTAAGTTTGAAATGCGATTAAGAGAAAGCGGTTGATATTTCATAGGAATGGAAAGCAGATGAATAAGCGTCACCTCAATAAATAGAGATCACATTATATTTTAAATAGATGATAAAGTTAGGCTTATACTTTCGCTTATCGATAATAACCACCCTGATATTTTTGATAAGTTGTCAAGGCACTGATGATAGAATAGGGGCGATCACACCGGTGCCATCCTCTTTTACCAATGTCCTCATTAAGTTACCGATCTCTGAGCTAGAAGAAGGGATTAATAAAATTTTGGATCAACAATTATTCGATGGAGGGTTTGCTTTAAATAAAAAAAAGGACAGTTTATTTTTAAAAATTAATCGCAAGGAACGCATTGATATTGAATATTACCAAGGGCGTCTTCATTTGGCTTTACCCTTAAATATCTCGGCGATTATCAAATCTCGTCTCTTGGGCGTTTCGATCAGTAATGCAGCAAAGCCTATCAAATTTCAAGCTAAAGCTGAACTGTCTTTGGGGTTAAATATTGATGAACGATGGGATCTAGAATTTGATTCAAGATGGGAGACGATTATATGGAATGAACCGCCTAATTTTAAAGTATTGGGCTTGAAAATCGATTTGGCAGAACTGATCGAAAAAGAGATTCAAACACATAAAAGGCCCTTAGAAAAAACCATCAATGAGATGCTCAAGGACCAAATTGATTTAAGAACAGCAGTAGAAAGGCTGTATCGATCGATCCAAAAGCCATTGAAGATATCAGCAACGGCACTACCTTTTTATTTTACCAATGAGGCCATCAGTTTAAGGGGCGATTTTGTTAAGACTGAAATTAAGGACACCTTATTTTTTCAATTTGAACACCAATCGATATTACGCATAAACGATGTGCAACTCAGCCCTCAGCCGCTGGGAGTATTACCTCTGAGGACCAATCCTTTGTCTGACCATACCCAGATCAGTTCTTTTGTTGAATTCAGACTGTCCTTTCTGAAAATGGAGCAGGCCATGGATTCGCTACTACTAGGACAGGACCTTAATTTAGAAGGGATTGCTGGAAAAGTGATTAAAGTAGAGATCAGCCCTTATGAGGGATTTTTGAAATGGAATTTAACGGTCGAAGGTGACATTAATGGAATTATTTCTTTGTTTGTAGTACCGAGTATTGATGAAGACTTAATGATACGATTTTCAGCGTTTGATTACGAATTACCTAAAATGGAGGGGTGGGCAAAGATTACAGATTGGGCAATGCACCGGGCCATTGAAAAATATGTAGTCAGTAGATCAAGCTATGATATGGCTCCTTTTCTCTATTCATTGGACGACCGGATTGCGCGTGGATTAAAGAAGTCCCCCTTATCAAAAAATATAGATTTAGCCTTGACCTTGAATAAATTTACCCCATATTCGAAGGGTATGAACGAAGTGGAAATCCAATTTATATTCCAGATTGAGGGTCAGGCAGCTCTTTCAATAAAGGACAAATTATTTATCAAGAAGAAGTAAGGATAAATCATTAGATTTTAAAGGTTAGTCCTTTTTATAGTCCCCTTATTGAAATAAGTTTGTGTCTATAACGATGAATTTTTTTTCGGGATGTGGCGCAGTCCGGTTAGCGCACCACTTTAGGGTAGTGGGGGCCGCTGGTTCGAATCCAGTCATCCCGACAAAAAACAAGCGAAGCAGATATTACCTAAGGGTGATATCTGCTTTTTTTATTTACCCATAGAGCTCCTTCATTCTTAGATAATTATTTAAAATACCCAGAATCATTAGGCCTCATAATTGAATCAATAGCTGAGCGACCGATGTGGTATCTAGAACCTAAGTCCTTTTTCAAAAAATTAAAGTCTTCTTCATAAAAGATTAAGTGCGCTTAGGCCATGAGATAGTTTTGTAGAAACCTTTTAATTTGCATCAATCATTATGCTTTAATTTTTTTTTAAAAGACCTTCAATAATTGTGGGAAAAGAATCAAAAGACCGAGAAATATAATCTGAATCACTACAAAAGGAAGGACCCCAATATAGAGTTGTTTGGTTTTTATTTCTGGAGGAGCGACGCCTTTGAGGTAGAAGAGGGCAAACCCAAAAGGAGGGGTTAAAAAGGAGGTTTGAAGGTTAATGGCAAGTAATATGCCTATCCACACCAAATCCACACCCATGCTGGCAAATATGGGGGCAACGATCGGCACGACAATGAATATGATCTCGATGAAGTCGATAAAAAATCCTGCAATAAAAACCAGGATCATGACCAAAATCAAAAAACCATTAGGCCCCAAATTAGATTTAGAGATCATCTCTAAGAAAAGTTTGTCTCCTTCAAGCCCTCTAAAGACCAAAGAAAAGGCCGTGGCCCCAATCAGAATCATGAAAACCATGGAGGTGAGCATGAGCGTTTCTTTGGTAACTGCCCCAAGTATTTTCTTATTCAGTTTTCCTTTATAGGCTGTGAGAATTAAAGCACCCATCGCCCCAATTCCAGCCGCTTCGGTGGGGGAAGCGATACCTCCAATAATTGTCCCCAATACCAGTATGACCAATAGCAAGGGCAATAAAAAGGACTGAATAATCTCCTTTGAAAATCCCTTATTTCGAAAATGAGCAACTTCTTCGGGGGGCATGGCCGGTGCCTGATTTGGGTACATCTGAGCATAGATGATCACATAAATCATATACATACCAATCAGGCAAAAACCAGGTACGATGGCGGCAAGAAATAAAGCGCCTACCGAAACATTCAATACACTTGCCAGCAAGACTAACACGACAGAGGGGGGAATGATTTGTCCCAAAGTACCCGAAGCTGCGATCGTTCCCATGGCAAGGGTGGGTGCATAGCCGCGTTTGAGCATGGTCGGAAGACTTATCAAGCCCATCGTGACGACCGTAGCACCTACGATACCTGTAGACGCTGCAAGCAAAGCACCTACTACGATCACAGACAAAGCCAAACCTCCTTTAAATTTGCCAAACAATAAGGCCATGGTCTCCAAGAGTTTTTCAGCAATGCCCGATTTTTCCAACATCATACCCATGAATACAAAGAGGGGAACCCCTAAGAGGACGAAATTCTGCATGGTACCAAAAATTCTTAAAGAGAGGAGATAGAAAAAATCAACATCAAACATCCAAACGCCTACAATAACGGCGACACCTCCTAAAGTAAAGGCAACAGGATAGCCTATAAGAATCAATATAAAAGCGACTATAAAAAAAATAATGGGCAGGTATTCGTACATTATTTCAACAATATTTTTATTGAATTAAGCATGAGTACGACGCCTTGAAGCATCAATAAACCAAAACCTACAGGAATGGCTGATTTAATTAAATATCGCGCGGGTAATCCGCCAGGATCTGGACTGGTTTCATTGAGTAAAAATGAACTTTGGACAAAATCTATACTTGTGATCAGAGTGACCCAACAAAAAGGGATTAGGAAAATCAATGTGCCAATGAGATTGATCAGAGCCTTAGTTTTTGGACCAAAGCGTTGATAGAAAAGATCGACACGAACATGTTTATCTTGATCCAGTGTCCAGGCAGCACCCAACAGAAACATGAGGCCAAATAGATGCCATTCTATCTCAAAAGTTGCTGCAGAGGTGATACTAAAAACATAGCGAAAGAACACATCTGTGACGATGATAAACATCAAAATGAGGGAGCTCCAAGAAATGGTTTTTCCGAGGAAACGGGTTAAATATTGGATCCCATCTATGATTGAATTCATACCGGCTAATCTATCGAAAACTACAGCAATAAAAAATTATTCTCTACCTGTGGTTTTCATGTAAAAAGTTTTTGTGGATTGAGAAAAATAATTAATGCATGACAAAAGGTTAAAATTTGGCTGAATTTATAAAAATAAGGTCGGCTTTCAAACGAATTTCAATTCTCTCAAATCATATTTATTTTATGTTAACCTCATGACGGATCGGTTTTATTATATATTACATGCGTTTCCTTTGAGCCGCTTTATTAGAAGACTTTTTTAGAGAAAAAAAATTAATTTTTAAATAATAATTAAGCTCTTACGTTTTTTCATGAAGTTTTTTAAAGCTCTTTTTATTTTTATTCTTACTTCATTTACCACATTGTATAATGCAATGGGACAATATAGCGTCAGTACACTGGACCTTGATGATCATGTGACAATTTGGTATGATTCGATGATCGGCCAAGAAAACATCGGATTAATTGAGGGCACTCTTTATCCTTTTCTGAACAAATCACTCCATTCACACGAATACTTCATTGAAAAAAACTGGCAGCTTGGAAGGCTTACATATAAAGGTCAAACTTTTGAAGTCAATATGTTATATAATACCTTTCACGATCTACTGCTTATTCAAAATGCAACCAATAGTTCAACTAAGATGGAACCACTGAAACTGGCTCAGTATCTTATTTCGGACTTCGAAATTGGGGACAAGATATTTAAGAGATTAGATGGAATTGAAGCACCAGAGATACCCGGATTTTATCAAGTATTGTTTGAGGCTCCAGAGATCAATATTTTGGTGAGAAGAGCCAAAAACAAAGTTATCGGCACTACGTCTGAGGGAAATTCAGGGGTTACTTATTATCCTTTGGCTTCGTATTTTTTGATGACTAAAAATCATCAAATTAAAATAAATAATAAATCTGCTTTTTTTAAAGCCTACCCTTCCCATAAACAAGAAATTAGAGACTTTATAGGGTCTAATGGCTTATTAATTAAGCCCAATCAAGATAGAGATATTAAAAAATTGGCCATGTATTGTCATCAAATGAAGTGGGAATGATGAGAGCATTATTTTTTGTGCTTGTTTTATTGATATCGGTCTCCTCCTACGCCCAGATTATTCCAAAATTTAATGGGAGTTATGTTAGCGCACCCTTAGAATCGATCATTCTAGACTTAGAAGAACAATTTCAAATTAAGTTTTTCTATGATCATGACTGGATTGATACCGTTCAAATCTCTGGTGATTTTATAAATGCCCGATTAGATACGGTTTTAAATAAAGTTTTCACCAATCAAAAACTAAGTTATTTCTTGAGCGGAAATCAGGTATATATTTCTTATCAGAAACCCATTATTAATCAGTTTGGAATTGGCAAATTTTTCAATCGTGAGTCAAACTATGAACCGATTAAAAAGGGGTTGATCTTTGCCAAGGAATACCAAAAAGATCAGGAGGGGATCAATGAATTGGAGAAGGTGTATGAGGTGGGAGATCGATATCAGTTTGTTATGGGTGAAACGGCTTCCATAGCAGGGTATGTCAGTCAGTCAGGCAATGAGTTGCCTGTTGAGGGAGCTTTTATCTATGTCGAAGAACCCTTTGTTGGTACTTCGACAGATGCCTCTGGTTTTTATACTTTAAGTATACCCACCGGCAAGCATATTTTATTGTTGCAATCAATTGAGATGAAAAATACGTATCGGAATATTGTCGTTTTTTCTGACGGGACTTTCAATATTGATATGGAGGTAGATGTTATTGCCCTGAATGAGGTGGTAGTCAACAGTGATCGTGATATTAATATCGAGCAGGCCCAAATGGGGGTTACTAAAATTGGAATCGAAGAAACTAAAAGTATACCTGTGCTTTTGGGTGAAAGAGACATAGTTAAGGCGGCGACGACAACTTCCGGGGTTCAGGCAGTAGGTGAGGGTGCCGCCGGGGTTAATATTAGAGGGGGTAAAGCAGATCAAAACCTTTTTACAATTGATGGAGCTACCGTCTATAATACTTCACATTTTTTTGGTTTTTTTTCTATTTTTAATTCAGAGTCTTTAGAGGGTATGGAACTATTTAAGGGAGGTATTCCCGCTAAATATGGAGGTCGTATTTCTTCGGTATTTGATATTACCACTAAGGTTCCAGATAAGGAAAAATATATTGTCAAAGGGGGTATTGGACCGGTCACTTCAAGTCTTTTATTTGAAGGCCCCCTCAGAAAAGAAAAAACTTCACTTATGATGGGAGGAAGAGCCACTTATTCTGATTTTGTGCTCAAACAAATAAGTAATACCCCCTTAAGTAATCAGGATGCTGATTTTCATGATTTTATTCTTAAAATTGATCATAAAATTGATAAAGATAATACCCTTTCAGCTTCGGGATATTACAGCTTTGATAGTTTTCAATTGGACTCCGATTCTCTGCTTGGCTACTCCGATTTTAGTTACACAAATGCAAATTTCTCAGTAAACTGGATGCACCAATTTAATGACGATTTAGATGGTTCATTAAGGCTTACAGGAAGCCAATATGGTTATCGTATTGGGTACGATAAGCTATTAACTCAAGCCTTTGATATTAACTATGATATTTCCGAATTAACAGCATCCACTGATTTCAACTATTATTTAGACGAAAAAAACCATTTTAACTTTGGAACTAGCATGAAGAAATATCAGGTTAATCCTGGCGTGAGGCAGCCTCTTGGGGACTTGTCTAATATTAGCTTTGATGAAATCAATCCCGAACAGGCGCTAGAATCAGCCATTTATTTCTCTAATCAATATGATCCTACAAAAAATATTTCACTTTATGCAGGGTTAAGATATTCTTTATATACCCAGTTAGGTCCTTCTGAATCCTATCAATATGCGCTTGATAAACCCATAAATCAGGCGTTCATTGTTGATACTCTTTCTTACGGGAAAGGTGTGCCAATGGCTACGTACCATGGTCCTGAATTACGATTATCAGGAAGGTTTTCTCTCGCAAATTTAAGTTCTGTGAAGGTCAGTTATAACCGGTCTCGACAATATGTTCATATGCTTATTAATTCTGCCTCATTGGCACCTACTGACATTTGGAGATTGTCAGGTAAATACGTGGCACCTCAAATAGCAGATCAATTTTCAATCGGTTATTATAAAAATATCGTAGGAAATAATGTGCTAGAGTTTTCAGTCGAGACGTATTACAAGGACATCAAAAATTTAGTTGATTTTAAAGTAGGCGCAGATTTGCAATTTAATAAGGCCATTGAAACAGATCTTTTGCAGGGGGATGGCCGATCCTATGGGTTAGAGCTTTCCGCAAAAAAGTCTAATGGATGGTTTACAGGATGGTTTAATTATACCTGGTCACGTAGTTTTATCCGTTTAAATGGAGATTTTGCCGAGGAGCGGGTGAATGGAGGGGACTTCTTTCAGACCACTTACGATAAACCACATTATTTAAACATGGTAACGAATTATAAATTCACAAGAAGGTACAGTCTATCTTTAAACTTGGTATATTCAAGTGGTAGGCCAGTTACCTATCCTATTGGAAAATGGCAATTTAATACTGCTGAAAGTCTACAGTACTCGGAGAGAAATGCCTTCCGTATTCCTGATTATTTCAGAGTTGACCTAGGGTTTGACGTTGAGGGTTCGCACAAGGCAAAAAAATTGGCCCATTCTTTTTGGACCTTTTCAATTTATAATCTTTTTGGCAGAGATAATGCGTATTCAATTTTCTTCAAGACGGTTGATGGAGATGTCGAGGGCTACAAAATGACGGTATTTGCGAATCCAATTCCTACGATTACCTTTAATTTTAAAATATGAGCAGGAGTAAAAAAAACATAGTTTATTTATTTCTTTCAATCATAGTCCTTTCTTGTATAGAACCCTATGAGCATAATTTCATTGGGGAGACTGAAAATTCTTTGTTGGTAGTGGATGCCATTTTGACTAACGAAATAAAAACACATACCGTAAAATTATCCTATACATCTTCTTTAGAATCTGAAGACCTTATCTTGGCTAAGGGAGCCACAGTGACCATTGAATCAGAGAATGGTGAGATTGTCAATTTAACAGAATCGCTACCCGGCAACTACGTTACTGACTCAACATATGCAGGAATGATTGGAGAAAGTTATATGCTCAGAGTCATCACAGAAAATGGCAATGAATACTTATCTACCAAAGAGACGTTGAATGAAGCCCCACCTATTGACAGTTTATACGGTCGATATGTTCAATTACCGTCAAAAGAGAGTGGAGATATTTTGAATGGGGTTCAAATATTTTTAGTGACCGATTGGCAAAATTACGAAGTCAGTACTTTTAGGTATACCTGGGAGGAGACTTACGAATGGAGAGTTCCCTATCCCTCATATTATTTATGGGATGAAACATCTGAAAAATTAATCCTTAGAACACAAAGTGTAGATAAATGTTTCAGACAAGAGACCAGCAGTTCCTTAATAATGGGATCTGGAATCGCGTTAAATAATCAAAAATTAACTGAATTCCCTGTTCATTTTATCAATGAAGCAGATCCAAATTTAGCCTATAAAACAGCCGTTCGTGTAAAGCAATATGCTTTGTCTGCATCTACTTATCAGTTTTATAAAAGATTGCAGGATAATAATGAATCCGGAGGCTCACTTTTTGATAAACAAAAAGGAAATATTGTGGGCAACATGGAGGTGTTGACGGGTCCTCGAGAATTGGTATTGGGAAATTTTGAAGTTTCCGGGGTATCGTCAAAATTAGTATTCTTTGTGCCTAAAACTTTTGTACCCGATGGGTTCAATATTCCGTTATTAAATGCTCAATGTAATTTAATTTACAGGACGTCTGCAGATTCTATTCCAACATCAGGGTTAGCGGATTATTTTAGCTCAAGCGAGTCGGCGGGAAAAGGGATATGGGCCTTTTTTATGCCGGAGCCTCCGGGATTTTACGTAATACTTTCTGAGCCTTGTACGGACTGTAGGATTAATGGGGATATAGAAATACCCACTTTTTGGGAATGAATAGGTTAAGATATTTAACACTCTGTAGTTTAATTCTTTTTCATTTTGCAGGAAATGGTCAAGACAATATTCACGAGGAGGTTTTTTTACAAATCAGTAGCGATCGATTCGTTTCAGGTGAACGCATCCTGTTTCATGCGTTGGTTAGAAGTAAGTCTTCAGGAAAGCTTTCGGAGCTAAGTTCGATTCTATATGTTGAGTTGTTGGATGACCAACAAATCCCAGTTTTTCAGACAAAAATAAAACTTGAAAAGGGCCAAGGTACTGGAGATTTTTTTATTTCCAGTTTGATTGAATCCGGAAATTATCAACTTATAGGATACACGCGTTGGATGAAAAATTTTGGCGATTATTACCGCATTCCCATCACAATCTATAATCCATTTGAGGAATATATGGTAACCCCTGCAGGAGCACCAAAAATGGAATTTTATCCAGAAAGCGGAAATCTAGTGGCAGGATTCAAAAACAAAGTATTGCTTCGTTATGCCAACGAACAAGGAGTAGGGATAGATTTAAAAGGCAGAATTGTAGACCCCGAGGGGAATACCTTATCAACTATCGAATCTACAGAGGGGATGGCTAAATTTTATTTAAGCCCACTGGCTAACACGCAATACAGGATGATCTATGAAGATTCTTCGATGAATTTTAATTTTATAAATCTGCCTATGGCCTGTCAAGCATGCGCAAGTATTTCTCTAACCGAATTTTCTCAGCGTTTTGTTTTGAAAGTTAACGATAATGTGAAACATGAAAAAAGTGGGATTTTAAAAATTAGGGATCGTTATAAGATTTATTTCGAAGGTGATTTAGAGGTTGGCCAATTGCTCAATATGGATAAAAAGTCAATGCCAGAAGGCTTACTAAGAGTAGAATATTTTGATGCTCAAGGTGAAATGAAGGCCCATAGATTATTTTATAATGGGCCAATAGCAGTCATTAAAAGCGAAATAATAAAGACGAAGTCAAGGAATTTTGTGGAATTAGCTGATTTAAATCAATCAATCACTTCAGTCTCAATCGTAGTGAGATCTTATGAATCAGCTTCAAGATCTGCTGTTATTTCCCAAATCAATAGCCAGTTAGTTACTCGCCCACTGAGATCTGATTTTGTCAGTCAGACGAATTTAGACGACTGGATGATCCTTTCAAAGGTAAGTTGGCCTGAATGGGAACCCATTGATCAAGTGGCGATGATGCCAGAGCATCGTAATGATTTAATAGAGGGAATTATAACCTCCAGAGAGGAGGATGTTTTTGAAAAGATCATTGTATTTTCTATTCCAGGCAAGACATATGATATAAACTTGGCTCAGACAGATGTGAACGGTAAGTTTTTGCTCAATATTGAACAGGATATGGCTGGCGATAATAACGGTTATATCAACGTATTAGATTATGATGGGGGTGAGTATGAAATAATCATGAATTCTGAATTTTACACTGAATACCCAAATTTTGAAAATTGGCCCATTCGCTATGATTCTCTTACCGTTACACAAGTGATCAAATCAAGTGTTGGGATACAAATTGAGAATTCTTTTCAACATTTACGCAGAGATAGTATCGTGATGGGGAAAAAGGAGCATTTTAAAATATTGAATGTCAAAAATTATCACCTCGATGATTTCACGAGATTCCCAACGATGAGAGACTCATTTATTGAATATATACCAGGAATTGCCATTGGTAAATCAAGAACTGATTATGATTTTAATATTCGCTGGCCAGCAGAATTGAGTGCTTTCAAGCAAACAGGGATCTATTTGGTGCTTTTTGATGGGATTTTGGCCAGTCCCAAAGAAGTACTTGAATATTCTCCTTATAATATCAGCGATATAGAAGTACTTAGTGAGCGATACTATATTGGGTCAGCGGTTTTAGACGGAATTATAGCCCTTAAAACCAAAGAAGGTGACCTTTATGGGTTTGAACCCAAAGGGCTGAAATATAAATACAAGGGGCTCCAGCGTCAAAAAATTTATTTCTTTCCGGATCATACTCAGTCAAAAGAATTAAGGATTCCTGACCAACGAAAGATCTTGGCTTGGCAGTTTATGGATCAAATCCAGCCAAGTCAAAAAATGGGATTTTATGCTTCTGATGTTTTGGGCACGTTTGATGTGCTAATTACTGGGATCTCGCCTTCTGGGGAATTGATTCAGGAGATCCGCACGTTAGTGGTAGAATAATGGGCTATTACCCCTAACTTTGCATTATGAAGCAAGACGTTCGTAAGTTGACATTCGATAAATTGAAAGATTACGTATTGGAAACAGGATTACCTGCATTTCGTGCGAAACAAATTTGGGAATGGATATGGGTCAAGTCGGCACATAATTTTGATGAAATGTCCAATCTCTCCCTGACGATGCGCGCTCAATTGGCCAAAGATTTTGATATTTTGCCGATCTCAGTGCAGACCGATCAAAAGTCGAATGATGGAACTATAAAACTAGCATTTGCACTTCATGACAAATCCTTAGTGGAGGGGGTGTTGATTCCGGCTGAGGATCGAATGACGGCCTGTGTATCCTCTCAAGTAGGTTGTTCGCTAAGTTGTAAATTTTGTGCTACGGGTTATATGGATCGTAAGCGAAATTTGGATCCAGCGGAGATTTATGACCAAGTAGTGGAAATAGACAAGCAAGCCAAAAGGCATTTTGATGTACCCCTAAGCAATATTGTTTTTATGGGGATGGGAGAACCTTTACTCAATTATAAGAATGTATTACAGAGCATTGAGCGGATTACTGCTACAGATGGACTCAATATGTCGCCCAAGCGCATCACGGTATCCACTGCAGGTATTGCCAAGATGATCATCAAGCTGGCTGACGATCAAGTCAAATTCAACTTGGCCTTGTCTCTGCATGCGGCCAATGACGTAAAAAGGAATCAAATCATGCCTATCAATGAAACCAATACTTTGAAAGTACTGAAGGAAGCATTGCTTTATTTTTATCAAAAAACAGGAAATCAAATTACTTTTGAATACATAGTTTTTGATAATTTTAATGACCGAATTGAGGATGCAGAGGAGTTATGGCATTTTGCTAAATCAATACCTTCCAAAATTAATATTATTGAATACAATCCGATTGCTGAGGCTCAATATCAAAATACAACTGCTGACAAGTTGGAGCAATTTGCAGATTTTTTGAAGTCCAAGAAACTCACTGTCAATATACGAAGGAGTCGAGGTAAAGATATTGATGCGGCCTGTGGACAGCTGGCCAATAAAAATTAATTTTATTTTTTACTGGCGTTGAAAAGTTTCTGTTTTTCCTCTTTAGTCAGACTCTCATAACCCTTTTGTGAAATCTTATCCAAAATGGCATCTATTTCATCTTGTTCGGAAGTATGGGTGGACAGGGGCGATGTCGATTGATTTGCTTCAGTAGCTGCTTTGGCCTTTTTTCTAGGCTTGCTTCTGTGGGTGACTTTAATTTTTGAAGATTGTCTGAAAAAACTTTTGAAAAAATCAATAATTTGAAGAATCCAACCACCGAGATCTTGACCTTTTTGTATTTGCTTGATGTAGACATAACCCATAGCAGCCCCCGCTAAATGCGCCCATTCGCCTCCTGCATTTGCACCTATGGTTTGTGAAAAAGAAAGAATGATATAAAAAAAGGCAATATATTTAATCTTTACGGGTCCAATCAAAAGCAAATGGAATGTATAATTAGGTAGTAAAGTGGCTGCCGCCGTAATGATGGCATACACCCCAGCTGAAGCGCCAAGCATTCTGGAAATCTGCTGACTTTCATAAAAGGTGAGTGTGTTGTAAATAATCAAATAAAGCAGTCCACCAGCAAGGCCGCCGAGCACATAAAGTGAAATTACTTTGTCGCTGCCTAAATATTCTACGATGAGTTTCCCAAACCAATAGAGGACCAACATGTTGAATAAAACATGAAATAAGTCAGCATGTAAAAAAAAGTAGGTGATGATAGACCATGGCTGAAATAAAAATGAACTGAGATCTGAGGGAAGCATCAATAACTCCTCTATAGACCTATAGATTTCTGCCTCACCACTCACTTTAAGAAATATGCTCAAGGTCAGCATTACCAAGAAAACAATAACATTGATGATTATGATCTGCGCAATGGCATTGTTGGGCTTGTTCCAAGCATTTTTGAATTCATCAAGTAGATTTTCACTTGTATTCATAATCAGTAAGGTTTAATCGTTTTGTTATTAGTCCAAATCCGAATAAGGATGAAGGCGATCAGCATGCCGCTTAAATGCGCCAGATGCGCTACATTATCACCTTCCGAACGATTTAATTCGGAGTAAAGTTCTATAGCCCCGTAAATAAAAACCAAATATTTGGCTCGAATGGGAATAGGTGGAAATAAAAGCATGAGCTGCAAGTTAGGAAATAGCATGGCAAAAGCCATCAATATGCCATAAACTGCCCCTGAGGCACCGACCATTGGAATATTCGTTTTGAGATCAAATATCTGTGTGACGGCACTCATCGTTTGATTTATGTAATCAGGATCTTGTGGATTCTCATAATACCCATCTGAGAGCTCGGCCAACCCTTGCAAATTGAATCGACGAGACTTGTGTTCAGAAATGAATAAGCTAAAGTCATCGGGATTTGGATTAGAGAGATAGGTTTCCGTATCTGCTTTCAATTGATATTGTTCTATAAAATTGGCACCGCCAAAAAGCATACCCGCTCCAATACCACAGGCCAGATAGAAGATGAGGAATTTTTGTTGCCCGAAGGTTTGCTCTAATAAGGGCCCAAAAACAAAGACGGCAAACATGTTGCCCAGAAGATGACTGAAATTTGCATGAATCCACATGTAAGTGATGAACTGATGCAGCGCGAATTGATCAGAAAAAACCACACGCAATCCCAACCAAGAAGATAAGGGTAAGTTCAATAAAGATTGCAAAACAAAGATCCCCACATTCGCAATTAAAATGTACTTGACCGTAGGGGTTAATCTTCCAAACATATTTATTAATTGAAAAGTGAAATCATTTTATCTAAACTCAAAACTACAAAAGTTGCCTGACCATCCGGCGTATAATTGGGTTGTTTACAGGCAAATAATAAGTCAAAAATTTTTGAAATTTCTTCATCAGCCAATTTTTCGCTGATTTTTATGGCCGTACGTTTTGCCATAGAACGTGCTAAATTTTCGGTTTTATTGAGAGCAATTTCCGATTGATTCATCTTAAATTGTTCGATCAAATCTTCAAAAAGGTCTTTTTCAGACAGTTTACCAATTTCTGGAGGTACGCCATTGATGACGATACAGTTTTTACCAAAAGGTTCAAATTCAAAACCGAGCATTTGAATTTCATTCTTTAGCGATAGGACCAAATCAAAATCTGCAGGATTGAGAGAAAGTTGACTAGGAAATAAGCAGGACTGTGAAAAGCCTTGATTTTGACGATAATGTTCAAGATATCGTTCATAAAGAATCCTCTCATGTGCCGCTCTTTGATCAATAAGTACCATACCGCTCTTTACTTGACGCAAGAGGAAGCGGTTATGTATACACAGGGTTTGAGGATTGGGCGAACTATTTTGATGACCAGAATGAGGATCACTGTTTAGCAGCATCCGATCTTGCTGTTGAAGTTCATTTTTCGCTTGTTCCCTACTGATCAGTTCTTCATCATGTGCATTCTCGTACAATAATTCCCAATTTTTTGATGAACTATTGGAGTTTGGGATATTTTTGAATTGTGTATATTTTTTATCTGATTCAGATACTTGATAAGCCTCCTTTGGTGGAGAAAATAAGGCAAAATTAACGTCTGTATCGAAGTCTATAGAGGGTGCTACATTTGAAGTAGCCAAAGCTTGGCGTACGGCGGCCACAATTACGCCATACAGTAAACGATCATCGGTGAATTTAACCTCTGTTTTGGTAGGGTGAACATTTACATCGACCTCTTTGGGATCAATTTCAATAAACAATACATAAAAGGGATGAGCCTCTGGTTTTAAAAGCCCTTCAAAAGCTTTTAATACGGCATGATTGAGATAATGATTTTTGATGAAACGATGGTTCACAAAAAAGAATTGTTCACCTCTGGTTTTTTTTGCAAACGCGGGCTTACCTACATAGCCCGTGATCTTAACCGTAGGCGTTTCCTCTTGGCAAGGGATGAGTTGCTGCTGATAATTTTTTCCGAAAATTTGGACAATACGTTTGCTGAGTTTACCGGGCTCTAAGTTGTAAACTTCCTCATTGTTGTGGTGTAATGAGAATTTAATACCTGCATGAGCGATTGAAATCCTTTGAAATTCATCATGAATGTGTCGAAATTCTACTGGATTACTTTTTAAAAAGTTTCTACGTGCAGGAATGTTGAAGAAAAGATTTTTAATGGACAAGCTCGTCCCATTTTGCATGGCTATGGGTTCTTGTTTGCGGAGGTCACTGGCTTCAACCTTGATCAACAGACCTAACTCAAGATCATCTGTTTTTGTTTTTAATTCGACTTGTGCGACCGCTGCAATAGAGGCGAGTGCCTCGCCTCTAAAACCCATTGATTTAAGTCTAAATAAATCTTTGGCATCTTTCAATTTGGAAGTTGCATGTCTCTCAAAGCACATGATGGCATCTTTTTTAGACATTCCCCTGCCGTCGTCCACCACTTGAATAAGGGTTTTTCCGGCTTCCTTTATGTATACCTTAATTTCTTTAGCACCAGCATCGATACTGTTTTCGAGTAGTTCTTTTACGGCCGAGGCAGGCCTTTGAACGACTTCTCCAGCGGCAATTTGATTGGCAATATGATCAGGCAGTACATGGATGATGTCGTGCATTAGTGCTTAGTTGCTTTTTTTTTGAATTTCAAAAATAGGTAGATGGGAATAATAAGCCAAAGGAGATGTAAAACAGGGTTTCCAAAATAAATCCAACCCATAAAAGCCAATCCTAAACTGACGGCAATGATGATTTGTAGTCCAGAAGTATTAGGTCCTGGACTGGACCGTCTATCAAAGGTGATTTTATGAGCCCTTACCCCAAAATTTTCTTCTCCTGACATCTCTCTTTTAATCATTTCGGTGCGCTCCAGTATTTCCTCTTTGATGGGATCATAGTATCTCGGAGTAATGGTAAACTTTTTATGACCAGGCAATTTAACGAAAGAGGGTAACTTCATTTTGAGTTAACTATTTATGGTTGTTTTTTAACTGGGCCTTACCTTGGCCAGGAGACAAAAATGATATTTTAAAGCCGCTTTACTTTCATAAGGAGGAAGATAAAATAACCGTCCAAGCACATACCGGTTAACCTTTTATTTCTACAAATTTATTGAAATCTTTTGAAGGTCGTTTCCAAAACTTTAAGTTACTGTAAAATTGAAATATTTAAATGAAATAATGAGACAAAATACAGATTTTTGAGATTGTTTATGTTTAGATGCTATCTTACAGTTGCGATCTATGTCCCCATCTTTCAAATCTCAAAATAATTTAGATAATTTAAGTTAATCTCTATCTTTATCTCCCTGTGGGGAAATGAGGACAAAATAAATAAAACCTTAAGCGTTACTAAAGATAAATTTACAGAAATGAAAATTGGAATTGTTTGCTACCCTACTTACGGTGGGAGTGGGGTGATGGCTACGGAGTTAGGAATGGGACTTGCCAAAAAAGGGCATCAGATTCATTTTATCACCTACGCACAGCCCACTAGATTGGACTTTTTGAGTGAAAATCTTTTTTATCATGAGGTATCTGTCAAAGATTATCCTTTGTTTGACTATCCCCCCTACGAGATTGCCTTGGCGGCAAGAATGGTGGATGTGGTTGAACATGAAAAATTAGATTTGTTACATGTCCATTATGCGATCCCGCATGCATCAGCGGCAATTTTAGCAAAGCAAATATTGGCAACCAAAGGGATTACTATTCCCATAGTAACCACCTTACATGGGACAGATATCACCTTGGTGGGTAAAGAGGCAACCTATGCTTCGGTAGTAACCTATTCCATCAATCAATCAGATGTGGTGACGGCAGTTTCAAATTCTCTGAAAAGTGATACTTATGCCCTTTTTGATATTAAAAAAGAGATCAAGGTGATTCCCAATTTTGTAGATATTCAAAAATTTAAAAAGCAGCAGAAAGATCATTTTAAAAAGGCGATTTGCCCTAATGGGGAAAAACTCATGATACATATTTCTAACTTCAGGAAGGTGAAACGTGTCCAAGATGTGATCAGTGTTTTTTGCAAAGTTCGTCAAAAGATACCTGTCAAGTTGCTCTTGGTCGGTGACGGTCCGGAGAGATCTGAAATGGAAAAAATGACCCGTGAGACGTGCAGTATTCAAGATGTACGTTTTCTTGGTAAAATGTCCAACGTCGAAGAGATTCTATCTGTTTGTGATGTATTTATCATGACCTCTGAGCAAGAAAGTTTTGGTTTGGCTGCCCTTGAAGCGATGGCCTGCGAAGTACCCCTAATCAGTACGAACGTTGGAGGACTGACCGAATTGAACGAAGATGGAGTTACCGGTTATACTTGCGATGTAGGAGATATTGAGGATATGGTGGAAAAAACCCTACATGTGCTGCATGAGGATTACCTGCCAAAATTCAAAGCAGAGGCCTATAAAAAAGCATTATCATTTGAATTATCTCAGATCATGCCCATGTACGAGGAAGCCTATGAAGCCGCTTGCATCACGCAATAATTTTTATTCTTTTATGCAAAATGAAATCTTTTTAGATAAAAGAATGTTTTTTCAATAGAAAGAAGTCAATCATGATTGGATACCGATTTACCGAATATATCCCCGAAAAAATAGCTGAAAAAGGCTCATTTGAAAGCTTACGAGATATTTTTTTGCAATTGATGGTCATTACCGGAGGGGATGTCTCAGAGACGATCCATTGGTTGACTAATTTGGACCAAGAACATAATTTAATGCCTGAAGATTATGGCATGGGAAATTTTGTGGATGATTTAAAAGATCAAGGCTACATTAAAGAGGGTAGTGAGGAGGGAACATTTGAGGTTACCGCCAAATCGGAACAAAAAATCAGAAAAAATGCGCTAGAAGAAATTTTTGGAAAACTCAAAAAAGGATCTAAGGGAGATCATAAAACACCTTATTTTGGTCAAGGAGATGAGACCACTACAGATTTTAGGGAATTCCAGTTTGGAGATTCGCTGGACCAAATTGCTTTGACCGAAAGTTTGAAAAACGCACAGATCAACAACGGTACCGAAGAGTTCAGATTGACCGAAAGAGATATAGAGATTCAAGATAAGGATTTCAAAGCACAGACGTCAACGGTTTTAATGATCGACATCAGTCATTCCATGATTTTATATGGAGAGGATCGGATCACACCAGCAAAAAAGGTAGCCATGGCTTTGGCGGAGTTAATCACTCAAAAATACCCTAAAGATACCCTTGACATTATTGTATTTGGTAACGATGCGTGGCAAATTGAGATCAAAGATTTACCCTTTTTGCAAGTAGGCCCCTATCATACCAATACCATTGCGGGACTGGAATTAGCGATAGATATTCTGAAACGCAAAAAAAATAAAAACAAACAAATTTTCATGATTACGGATGGTAAACCAACCTGTATGAAGGTCGGCATCAAATACTATAAAAACAGTTTTGGCTTAGATCCCAAAATAATGAATAAAACCTTTAATTTGGCCGCGCAATGCAGAAGAAGCCACGTACCTATTACTACCTTTATGATTGCCTCAGACCCCTATTTGAAGCAGTTTGTACAAGAGTTTACCCAAATCAATAACGGCAATGCCTACTATAGCAGTCTGCAAGGCTTGGGCCATCTTATTTTTGAAGATTATAAAAACAACCGAAGAAAAAATTTCTAATTCATATGACATATTACGATTTACCAGAAAAAAATTTATTAGCCATTAAAACACTAAAAGAGCTGAAGGCGTCAGGTTACGCACCGATCGGTATTAAAGATGAATTAAGAAAAAATTTATTAAGTTCTTTCCAGGAAGGGAAATCAGTTTTTGAGGGCATTTGGGGCTATGAGCATACGGTAATTCCAGATATTGAAAGGGCTATTTTAGCAAGGCATAATATCAATTTTCTTGGACTTCGAGGACAGGCCAAAACCCGAATTGCTCGGATGATGGTACTTCTGCTTGATGAATGGATTCCTGTGGTACAAGGCTCAGAACTCAATGATGATCCCCTAAGACCGATTTCTCATTACGCCTTGGCTAAGTTAAAAGACGAAGGCGATGAGATGGCCATCTCTTGGTTACACAGAGATGAGCGATATACAGAGAAATTAGCGACGCCTGACGTTTCTATTGCCGATCTTATTGGCGATGTTGACCCCATCAAGGCCGCGAGCTTGAAGCTTTCTTATGCAGATCAAAGGGTCATTCATTATGGTCTCATTCCTAGATCTAATAGATCTATTTTTGTGATCAATGAGCTTCCAGATTTACAAGCCCGTATTCAAGTCGCGCTGTTTAATATCCTTCAAGAAGGGGATATTCAAATAAGAGGGTTCAAGTTGCGATTGCCTTTAGATGTTCAATTTGTATTTACGGCAAACCCAGAGGATTATACCAATAGGGGTAGCATTGTCACACCCTTGAAAGATCGGATTGACAGTCAGATCATCACTCATTATCCGAAAAGCATAGAGATAGGAAAGAAAATAACCCAACAAGAAGCCCAATTGGAACCAGAACAGCAACAACGGGTCCAGTCTTTTGAGCTGGCCAAGGATTTGGTTGAGCAGATTGCTTTTGAAGCACGGGAGAGTGAGTATGTCGACGCCAAGAGCGGCGTATCAGCAAGACTGACCATTTCCGCCTATGAAAATTTAATCAGTGCAGCGGAACGGAGGATGTTTAAGAATGGAGGGGAAAAGACAACTGTCCGAGTGGCTGATTTTGTTGGGGTCATTCCAGCGATAACCGGTAAAGTAGAACTGGTCTATGAAGGAGAGCAGGAAGGCCCAGGCATCGTAGCTGCCAATTTGATCAGTAAGGCTCTCAGAACTCAATTTGTGAATTTTTTTCCAGATCCTGAAGAGATCAGAAAAAGTAAGAAAAGGGATAACCCTTATCAAGTCATTTCGGAATGGTTTGGGAAAGGAAATATGGTTGATATAATGTTAGATGCCAGTGATGCCGATTACAGCTCTTGCTTGAATAGCGTACCAGGATTGGCCGATTTGGTTAACAAAAAATATAAAAAGGAATCAGAGGCTTATCGATTATTTTTGATGGAGTTGGCGCTGCATGGTTTAGCAGAATACAGTGTGCTGAGTAAGCATACCCTTGATGAAGGATTGCAATTCAAAGATTTGATCAGTAGTATGTTTAACATAGAAGATCATACTTCAGAAGATATATAAAGTAAAGGAGACATGACATTGACAGAGGCCCAGCAGCTGATCGCACAGGGGGAGGGCCATCGAATTGAATTTAAGCTAAAGGCGAAACATCCCGATAGAATTATCAGAGAAATCGTTGCTTTTTCAAATTCAAAAGGAGGGCATTTATTTATAGGTGTTGATGACGATGGCAGTATTATTGGGCTCAAAGATGCTGAAGAAGCCCATTATGTCATGGAGAAAGCGATGCAGGAGTTATGTAGGCCTCAAATTGAATATGAATACCAGATCATACCTATCGATGGTAAACGCGCGATCGTTCATTATCAATTTGAGTCTGGAAAAAAGAAACCCTATTTTGCCTTTTTAAAACCTTTTCATAAACGAGGTCGTTCCTTTGTAAGGCTTGAAGACAGGTCTATTCAAGCCAGTAGAGAATTGAGGCAAATCTTAAAATTTTCCTTAAAGGATACTACGACACCTTTTGAGTATGGTGAAAATGAAAAGATACTCTTAAATTATTTAGGGAACCACGAGGAAATCACCGTCAATACTTTTTGTACCGTTGGTAACATAGATAAGCAGTTAGCCTCTCAAACCCTGATCAAACTCACGGTAAATAATGTATTGAAGGTCATCCCAGATGAAAAAGAAGATAGATTTATCTTTGTAGCCTAGAGTTTGATAGATAAGTATTCTTACAGACGAAAATTTCTTTTGGTGTTCAGTAGACGGATAGTTTAGTTTCTGAGTTCAAGAGAATCAGACCGAGTTTCCTTTTTTAGCGTTAAGGTCTATTTCTCTTTTGAAGCTTTTAAAAGGGATTTCAGGAGGGCTTTCTTTGCATCAGCCTTACCCAATCAGCCTCTTTATTAAATGATTACTTAACCTTGATTTTGAAATTAGTTACACGGGCACATTTGATTTTTGAGCGCTCATGATGCCCAAGACAAAAAGGCTGTTATTAAATTTAAACCGTTGTCGGTGAAAGACCAATCATATTATTTTAATAATTTACAAAGCGGACGCAATCGATTTCGTAAAAATTCTTTTTAATTTTTGTATAAATTATTCTTCTACTAATTATTTTCTTTTTAAATTAAATTATAATAATTTAAAATTTGATATAAAACAGCATTCAATCAAACCTAATCATGACCAATCAATTGCTGTTGCGAAGAATGAATGAGGATAATGATGAACGTGCATTAGAGGACTTATTCAATGCGCATTCAAAATGGCTCTACGCCACTGCCTTTAGTATTGTCAAAGATCAGGGTCTTGCAGAGGAAATTGTGGAGGATGTTTTTTTTAAACTTTGGCAAAATAGGCGCAAATATTCCTCACTAGAAAACTTAGAATCTTTTTTGTTTGTGTGCACCAAAAACCTATCCTACGATCACATTAGAAAGCGTGGAAACAGACATTTCATTTCTCTAGATGAGCAAATGTTGAATCAACATGAAATGGGGCCGGATCAAATTTATGAGCTTAATGAACTCAAGGAAATGATTGAATTATCAGTTAAAAAATTGCCCCCAAGGTGTAAATCTATTTTTGAATTGGTCAGGAATAAGGGTTATTCATATAAAGAAACTGCTAAAATTCTTAATTTGACCCCCAAGACAGTAGAAAATCAACTTAGAATAGCGGCCAAAAAAATGTATATTGATCTTGAACAGTATTTTCAAAAAATGAAAATAAAAGTAAGTTAGAAGAAGATACCTACTTAAAAAAAGAGAGGCAAAAGTACGAAAGTATGTTTTAAACGTTAATTTTTTGATCTCATTGGGGGATTGGAATCTTTTTTTCGTTCAAGAAATAGAGGAAATTTTTTTAAGATCCTTTGTATTAGGGTGAAGACCCAACCATTTTATTTATGCTTAAACAAAATATGTATGAAACACTTAAGAAGCTTTATTTTTTTTACTTTTTCGCTCGGCGCTCTGATGTTGATCAGTTGTGGCGATGATAGCGATGACCCCGTAACTGAGGATCCCGTAACTGAGTCCACCGAAGAAGAGAAGCAACTTGAAAGTCTGTCTGCTTCTGCTTGGAAAATGTCTAGTATTACCTTAGATGGTGCTGATGCTACTTCGAATTTTGATGGCCTCGTGCTTACCATCAAGTCGGACAAAACGTATTCAACAAATGGAAGTTATGATCCAGTATGGCCCTCTTCAGGATCGTTTACTTTTGGATCAGATATAAATACACTTACAAGAGATGACGGAGTGAGTATGACTATATCAGTCAGTGAAACAAGTCTAACGGTTACCTTCACTTATGCTGACTCGGGTGGACGAATTGATGCACTCCCTGGTGACTATGTGTTCAGCTTTACATCATAAAAATCATAAAAATTTAAAGAAGAAAATATGAAAAGACATATACTTTACTACAATAAACTTGTCAAGCGATACAATAAGTATCGAAGAAAAATTGATAATGCCAATAGCATATCCTTTCACAAAAGAAGGATTGAAGTTTTTGCAAAGAGAATGCGACAATTGTATGATCGCATAAATGATTTGGGAAGAGCTTTGAAAATTGCAGCTGCCGGTAGCTTTGCTTCACTGGCCTTGGTATTAGCTCCAATGGAGTCCAATGCCCAGACGAGTTTTGCCCTTGAGACCCAAAGGCCTTTGGGTACAGCACACGCCAAAAATTACGCTACACCCGCCTTTGGTGATATTGACGGTGATGGGGATCTTGACTTGGTGATTGGTGAAAGATATCCTGGATTGGGAGCTTTTGTATACGAAAACGAGAATGGTACATTTAAAAGGAACAAGGATCACCCAATAGTGGGATTAGTAAGAAACCTCTATGATTCTGCTGCTCATGGGGCAGATCCCAACTCGGGAGGCGACGGTATGTATTCTGCTCCGGCTTTTGCTGACTTTGATGGTGATGGTGATCACGATCTTTTTGTGGGTGAACAGAAAGGAATTATTCATTATTTTAAAAATGATGGAGGGACTTTTGCATTAGATACTGCCAATAATCCACTAAAGAATTGGAATAACGGAAATACCGGTGAAAAATCAAAGCCTACTTTTGTAGATTTAGATGGTGATGGAGATTTAGACGTGGTCATCGGTAAAGGCAATGGGGAATTAAGATATTTGAAGAATGATGCTGGTGTCTTGTCCGAGCAGTATTCCTGGCAAGGAAGTAGCCCTTTTAGTTATCAAAAAACAGACAGCCTTGGAAGCCTAGTTGAAGAATGGGGCTATTTAGATGTAGGTGATGAAGCAGCTCCTGCTTTTGCTGATCTTGATGGCGATGGCGATTTAGATGCATATGTGGGTAACAAAGATGGAGGAATAGTGATGTATGTAAATTCAGGATCAGCAACTGAGCCATCATTTGCCCAAGACACCACCATAAATAACCCATTCTCAGATTTATCAAGTTATCATTCTGAAGGGTTTGATAGTCCAACACCGATATTTGTAGATTTGGATGCAGATGGCGATATGGATATGCCCATGGGATTTTTGAATGGTCCCTTGACATATTTTGAAAATCAAGGAGATAGTGCTTTTAAATGGATTCCAGCTAATGAGCTAGGGATAGCAGATATTACCAATTCAAATATAGGTACAGCTATTGCAGATGTAGATGAAGATGGTGATTTAGATGTGGTAATGTCAAAGGGAGATGCTTTGACATACTTTGAAAATGACGGTACTGGAAAGTTTTCAGAAAAGGTTGGAGAAGGTAATCCATTAGATGCTGTAAGCTCGAGTATTGGTGGTGTGGATATCATTGATGGTGCGGACACAGCCAAAGCATCGGCTTTTTCACCCACATGGGTTGATTGGAACGGTGATATGTATGGTGATTTGTTTTTCGGAACCGAAAATGATACCATTATTCATTATTATGAAAATGCTCAAGACGGTACCTGGACAGATGAAACTTTTACTTCTAAGAATCCTTTCCTATCTTATAAAACAGTTGACAATGAAACCATCACCTTTATCGATTTAGATGGTGATGGGGATCTTGACAGCTTTGTGGGTAATAAGGATGGAAAGCTCAAGTATTTTGAAAATGATGGAGCCGGTGCTCTGGCAGAAGTTGAGGGGCCTTTTGATAATGAGAATCTCGGTGGAGATAAGATATGGCACGATGCATATGACCTTGATCAAGATGGGGACCTTGATATGTTTATTGGTAAAGATGACAGAGTTGAGTACTACATGAATAATGGAGATCAAACTTTTACCAATCGTGGAGATCTAAATCCTTTTGCAGGGATTACAGTAGTTGCAAACCCTTCTCCTGTTTTTGGAGATCTCAATGGAGATGGCATTCAAGACATGCTTTTGGGTGATCGCTCCGGTAGCTCATGGTTCTTCGGAGGATCAGGTACGGTTACAGCACCTACAGCAGCTAGTGTTGATGCTCAAACTGCAGGTGTTGGAACTGAGTATAGTTTTGATGCAAGTAGTCTATTTACTGATGCCAATGATGATATTGTGCAGTACAGAGCAATGCAAGCTGATGGATCAGCCTTACCCGCATGGTTGACTTTTACGCGTACGACGCAGCAACTGACAGGAACGCCGTCAGCGGCCAATGTCGGTTCGATAGATGTAGTAATTGAGGCAGTAGACGTAGATAATAATATTGCGGAGGCTAGCTTTACATTAACGATCACTTCTTTAACGGCGATGGATCAAAAGGTAAATATTTCATTTTATCCAAATCCTACGGTAGATAAAGTCAATGTTAAATCAGAAATAACAACGTTGAAAAATGTGAGTGTTTATTCGCTATCAGGAGTCAATATTAAATCTTTTGAGATGACCTCTAAAGATTTTAGTGTAGATATGACTGATATGCCAAAAGGAGTTTATTTAATTAAAATAAATTCAGTTCAAGGTGAAATAATTCATCCGATTATCAAAAAGTAGTTTTCTTTTATTTGTATTGTTATAAAAAGAGATACTCATGAGTATCTCTTTTTTTTATTTTTCTAATTTTTTATTTGATAAAAAATTATATTGTTTTAGCATTTAATATGTTAAGAATGCTTCGGATTAAAATAAAGTTTCAATTAATGAAATAACATAATTACTAAAAAAATGATGGACTATAAATTTCAGTACAGTGCTGCTATATCTTTGAAATGGATAAAGGATAAAATGATGGGATTGGTATTCCCTGATATCACGAAGCAGGGAGACCGTATCCAGAAGAATTTTAAAGGCGTTGTAGTTTCAAAAAATAATGTGCCGGTAGGCATGATTTTGGGTCTATCTGATATGAATTTAAAAGATTTTAGAATCATGTCATTCAGAGTGAAACCTGACCATTCAAATAATAAATTGGGATTCAGACTCTTAATAGCTCTTGAAGAGAATTTAAAAAAAGAAGGATTTGAGCGGCTAGAATTACAGTTTAGGTCACATTGGAAATCATTATTTGTACTCGAGAAGTTGTTACAAAAAACGAAATGGAAGCAACCTGAATTTAATATGAAAATATGTCAATCTTTGGTTGAACAAGCTTTCCCTGTTTTTCATAGAGGGCATCAGCTACCTAATGATTATACTTTTACCAGTTGGAAATTGGTTTCAGATCAAGAAAAGAAAGACATAAAAAAGCAACATGATCAGAACAGGTGGTATCCAGAGGAAGTATCTCCATTCATTCTTACAGATATCATCGAACCAGAAGTGAGTCTCGCACTGCGCTTTAAAGGTCAAATTGTGGGCTGGCTGATCATTCATCAAATTAGTACAGAAACATTAGAGTATACGTCTCTTTTTATTGATGAAGCGCACAGAAGTTTTAAGATGGGACATTTACTGATGGGTGAGGGAATTCTTAGCCAGTCAAACCAAAACAAATTTCCTAAATTTTTATTTACTGTGAAGGCAACGAATCGTTTGATGTTAAAATTCATTGATCGTAATGGCCCTTCAAATGGGATGGTTGTTACCGACATATTTAAGGCAGAAAAAAAGTTACTACCATAACTTAAGTTTACAAATGGTGATCATTTGAGGGATGGCCCTTTTATTCTCGTCATATAAGCAAAGGTGACTTGGTTCTCAACGAGCAAGCACATCAATTTTTTAGACTTTTTAGAGATCCAAACAGTCGTCAAAATAATATTATTCAGTTGTGCTTGATCATTATGAGCGCAGGGATTCAGGCATAAATTGGTCTTATGGAGAATAATAACAGGTTTATTTATATAGCTCTGACTATGTTTTTGCTAGGATGTCAAGATCCTCAGAAAGACAAAATGAAGAGACCCAATATTTTGTTTCTGTTGGCCGATGATTTGGGCTATAATGAAATAGGGGCCTATGGGCAAAAGATCATCAAGACACCAGAACTAGATAAGCTGGCTGCAAGTAGTATGAAGTTCACCAATTTTTATGCTGGAAATGCTGCTTGCGCTCCTTCTCGAGCAGTTTTGTTAACAGGAAAGAACCCCACTAACGTGACCATAAGAGGGAATGCAGGCTATTTTGGAAATGACAAATGGGAGGGTGTAGCGCTGGATCAAGATGCTTTTACACTGGGTGAAATGCTCAAGGAGCAGGGATACCAAACTGCATTTATCGGTAAATGGCATTTAGACCACCCGGACGATGTAAATACTTGGGCTTCTGGACATGGATTTGATTATGCAGCTCAAGAACAATGGCCTGCCCGATTCAATCCCATTCGCCTGTTTCCTCCAAATAGGCTTTGGGTGAATGGTGATCAAGAATATATTCCTTATGATTATAAAAAATACTCATGTAAAGATGAGTTACGCACGGATTTAGCCTTCGATTTTCTGGAAAATAGGGAAAAAGAAAACCCTTTTTTCCTTTTCATGTCTTACCGTTCTCCGCATAGTTTTGAAGGCCCGATTAGAGATACCTTATTTTACGCAGATCAAGATTGGCCTGATATAGAAAAGGCACATGCCGCTAAAATTACTTTGTTAGACAGACAAATTGGGAGGCTCTTGAGGCAGTTAAAGAAGATCGGAGTATTGGACAATACACTGGTCGTATTCACGAGTGATAACGGACCTCATTTTGCACCTGGGGGTCACGACCATGAGTTTTTTGACAGTAATGGCCCTTTACGAGGAGGGAAGCGTGATTTATATGAGGGTGGTATCCGCGTGCCTATGTTGGTATCATGGAGGGGGAATGTAAGCCCTGCTACAACGACCAAATATATCTTAGGTTTTCAAGACGTGATGCCCACTTTTGCTGAAATTGTAGGGGCCCCCATTCCTGAGCAAACGGATGGTCTGTCATTTCTACCTCTCCTAGTAGGGGCGCCACAAAAAAAGCATGAATTTTTAAATTGGGAATACCAGATGAGTGGATGGTTTCAAACTCTACCAAAGGGTGGATTTAGGCAATCTATCCGCCGTGAAAATTGGAAAGCAGTCCGTTACGGAGTCAATACTGAAACAGAATTGTATAACCTAGACCATGATATTTCAGAGGCTCAAAACTTAGCCAAAGCGTATCCTCAAATTGTGGAAGAGATGAATGCACATTTTGCATCTGCGAGAACGGAAACTGCAAGATTCCCTTTTGGAGGGGTCATTCAAGATCATAAATCAATGAACAAACTAATTAAATAAAATGAGTAAATCACCTATGGATAACCATCGAATTGTGACAGGACAGTTGATTTTCTTAATACTAGTTATTCTATTGAGTGCCTGTCATTCGAATCTGAATGAAGTCATTATTACCTCACCCAATAATATAAATACAGTGAGCATTTTGATTGATGAAGGTAAGTTACTTTACCAGATAAATCATGAAAAAAAACTGATTGTTCTTCCCTCGAGACTGGGGTTTATTTTTAAAGATGGTTTATCCTTTTCAAATAGTTTTGAGATCGAGGGTACTCAATTCTCAAAAGTAGACGAAACCTGGCAGCAACCTTGGGGTTCGGTAAAGACGATTAGAAATCATTATCAGGAAGCGATCATTTCCCTTTCATCGTCAAGTGATCCAGAGAATCAAATGGATCTGATAGTAAGGGCTTATGATGACGGGATTGCCTTTAGATATTTTGTTCGAGATTTGAGAGATACCAAAACAGTGGTGATTCAGGATGAATTGACGGAGTTCAATCTTGCTGAAGATGCTCAATCATGGTGGATTAAGGCATATCAACCCAGTAGATATGAACAATTATATCAATCCACTAAAATATCATTGCTCGATACAGTTCATACCCCTTTGACCATGCGTTTTGAAGATGGGATACATGTGAGTATCCATGAGGCCGCCTTGACTGATTATTCTTCGATGCAAATTGCTGGAAGTGACAAATCAACGCATTTGAATTGTGATTTGGCCCCTTGGTCCAATGGAGATAAGGTACGAACAGTGGTGCCTTTTATGACACCTTGGCGAACCATTAAAATAGCCAATACAGCAGCTGATTTGTTGGCTTCACATCTTACGTTGAATTGTAATCCTGCCAATAAATTGGGTGAGGTATCATGGATCAAACCATCAAAATATATAGGCATTTGGTGGGGCATGATTGTGGGTAAGTGGACTTGGGGTGAGGGTCCAAGACATGGAGCTACCGTAGACAGAGCTAAAAAATATATCGATTTTGCGGCAAAAAATGGCTTCGATGAAGTATTGATTGAAGGGATATCCGCAGGCTTCACAGGATTATTTCCTGGAGACACGGTGACCACAAGCTTCACCGAAACAACTTCAGACTTTGACCTTGAACTCGTCCAGCATTATGCCAAGTCAAAAGGAGTTTCACTTCAATCCTATCAAGAGTCTAGTGCCAGTACGCGAAATTATTTAATCCAAGTTGATACAGCTTTTGCACAATTGAAATCATTGGGGATACAAAAGGCCAAAATTGGACACGTAGGAGCTATGTTGGATAAGAGTGAATATCATTACGGCCAGCATGGGGTTAATTATTATCGTGATGTGTTGACAAAGGCTGCGGAATATCAAGTAGCAGTTAATTTCCATGAACCCATTAAAGATACCGGAGAAAGAAGGACCTATCCCAATATGTTGACCCGAGAAGGAGCTAGAGGAATGGAGTACAATGCCTGGGGCAATGGAGGAAACCCTGTGGACCATGCTTCCATACTTTCATTTACCCGATTATTGGAATCTCCCATGGACTTCACCCCAGGTATTTTTGATTTGATGTATGAGAATTTTGATTTTGATAAGGGCGTTGAGTTTCCGGTGAAAATCACTTTACTTGATCAAGGGAATGCCTACACGAATATCAGGTATAAGGGATCAGAATCCTATTGGCAAAGTAAGCCTATGATGCGAGAATTAATTATTGAAGGAAAAGATACAACCTATCAATGGACTCTTACAGAAATGATGAAACCTGGCGAATGGGAATGGGGAATCAGCGTACATGATATTGCTACTGATAATAATAATACTTGGTTACTCAATATCTTAGGAAAGCCAAATCAAAAAATTCAGGTATCAAAGGAAGGTCAGGTCAAGGGAGATGTACTTATGACGCTTGCTGATCAAGGAATTGCTCCAAAAAATAGAATGAAAGCATCAAAAGAGGATTTGGAAGTAGTTTTTCCAAATGAGTTTGGCAAAACACAAAGAGTGAATACTACCTTAGCAAAACAGTTGGCCTATTATGTGGTAATCTATAGCCCCATTCAAATGGCTGCTGATTTCATTGAAAATTATGAGGATGTACCCGCATTTCAATTCATTAAAGATGTGCCCGTCGATTGGGATACTACTGTAGTTATTAATGGGGAAATAGGTGAGTACGTGACCATTGCCCGAAGGGATAGAAACAGCCAAGATTGGTATTTGGGATCGATTACCAATGAGGAAGCGAGGACATTCGATGTAGATCTTTCATTTTTAGATGCCAAAGGAGGATATACAGCTGAAATTTATGCTGACGGGCCGAAAGCCGATTGGGAATTAAATCCATACGAGATGAGTATTGGGAATGAGTCAGTGGGGACTTCCTATGAAATTAAATTGGCGCGCGGCGGAGGTCATGCGGTAAGATTTAAACATGAAGATTCAGAGTAGGAGCATGATTTATTTAAAGCATCTTTTATTATCCTTTTTTGATGGGAGCCATCAAAATGGCTCATTGGAGACTGGATTGCTCATGGTACACCTATTTATATCTCTGAAATATCAATCAATCAATCAAAACAAAATGATATGAAAAATTTACTCATGTTTCTATTTATATGTTCTTTATTATTTTCTTGTGGTCCTTCCATAAAATGGATGGATTTAAACCATAATGGGACCAAAGATCCCTATGAGGATATCGATCTGTCTTTTGATAAAAGAACCGCTGATTTGGTGAGTAAAATGACGCTTGACGAAAAGATTTCTCAAATGCAAAGAGAAGCTCCTGCGATTGAAAGACTGGGAATAACAAAATATTCTTGGGGCAACGAGGGACTTCATGGGGTTGCTTCATGGAAGAGTGGGGAGGGCTTTACTACGACTGTATTTCCTCAAAGCATAGGAATTGCCAGTACTTGGAATCCAGAACTGGTGAGTCAAGAGGCCAAGGTGATTTCTGATGAAGCAAGAGCCCTTGCCAACCAACTTGACAATACTAAATTTTTAAGTTTTTGGTCTCCGATGATTAATATGGCCAGAGATCCAAGGTGGGGTCGAACACAAGAAAGCTATGGTGAAGATCCACTGTTAGTAAGTGAAATAAGTAAAGCTTTTATTCAAGGCTTACAGGGTAAGGATCCCAAGTATATCAAAACTGCTGCCTCTATCAAACATTTTATTGCTAACAATGTAGATTATCAGCGGCATTATGGAAGCTCAAATATTAGTGAAAAACTTCTGAGAGACTATTATTTCCCTGCTTTTGAAGCAAATGTTTTGGAGTCCAACGTACAGATTGTCATGTCGGCTTACAATGCGTTAAATGAGGTACCCTGCAGCAGTAATGAGTGGCTACTTCAGGAGGTTTTACGTGATGATTGGGGATTTGAGGGTCATGTTGTATCGGATTGTGGCGCAATTTATAATATCCATGCCAACCATTTTTATGTGGATTCTCCTGAGAAAGGTGCTGCAAGCGCAGTTCTTGCAGGAACAGATCTCAATTGCGGTGGGATGTATACCACATATTTAGCTAAGGCAGTTGAGTTAGGACTACTCACCGAAATAGATGTAGATAAAGCAGTTAAAAGGATAATTACCACTGCCATGAGATTGGGGATGTTCGATCCCAAAGAGCAGGTTCCTTTTGCCCAAATCACCCCTGATATTATTGAACAAAACGCACATCAAGAATTGGCTAAAGAAGCAGCTTTACAGTCATTGGTACTGTTAAAAAACGAAAATAATTTTCTTCCCTTGTCCAAAAATTTAACTTCTATTGCCGTAATTGGTCCCAATGCCAATGAATGTATCTATGGAAATTACAGTGGCAAGCCTTCCAAAGGGATCACTCCGTTGGAAGGCATCCAAGAGATCGTTTCTCAAGAAACGCAGGTTAATTACGCCCAAGGATCGGCTATTCATGATTTCAATCTACCACCTGTGGAAAATGAGGCCTTTTTCTTGACACGGGATCGGAAGGAAAAGGGATTGAAAGCGGAGTTTTTTGATAATATGAAATTGCAGGGAAAACCTGTATTTACACGAATTGATAGCAACCTCGTGCATCAATGGTGGGATGAGAGCCAATTCCCATCAGAATTTGTTCCTGTAGATAAGTTTTCTGTGAGGTGGAAGGGGGTTATTGTTCCTCCAAAATCTACTGAATATATGTTCAGTGCTCGAAATACCGTAATGAGCAGTGACGATGACAAGGGAATTCGAATTTATCTGGATAATGAAATTATTTTGGATCAGTGGACCTCTCATGTGGGATGGGAGACGGGAATAACCAAAAAATTAGAGGCTGGGAAAGCGTATGATTTTAGAGTTGAATATATAGACGATATTGATTGGGCAGCAGTAACCATAGGTTGGAAGCCACTTGAAGACAATTTATTGCAAGAGGCAATAGAAGTAGCCAAAAAATCTGATGCCGTAATTATAGTGCTGGGGTCAAGAAACGATACTGAGGGGGAACACCTTGACAGGCAGTCGCTTGATTTGCTTCCAGAGCAGGAGGAGTTGCTTCAGAAAATTTATGAGGTCAACCCCAACATCGTATTGACTTTAGTCAATGGAAGCCCCATATCGGTAAATTGGGCAGATGAGAACATACCTGCTATTGTAGAGGCTTGGTATCCTGGTCAAGCACAGGGAGTGGCCATAGCCGAGGTGTTATTTGGAGATTACAATCCAGGCGGAAAATTACCAATAACCATTCCCAAAGCAGCTAGTGATTTGCCTGCATTTGAGGATTATGATATCACCAAAGGTAAAACTTATATGTACCAGCGTATCGAACCCCTCTATCCCTTTGGATTTGGGCTTAGTTATACAGATTTTGAAGTTTCAAATGAATCATTACTAAAGCAACAACTATCCAAAGATGAAGTGATCGAGATATCTTTTGACCTCAAAAACATGGGTTCTATGCAAGGCAGTGAAGTGGTGCAACTCTACATCCGTAAAAATGATGAAGCACGAGATAATCCTATAAAAATACTAAAAGCATTTGAGCGCGTTTTTTTAGCCGAAGGAGAAAAGCAAAGAATAACCTTAAGTTTCCCTATCAAGGAACTCGCCCGTTATGATCTTGAGTTTGATAAATTTACTGTAGTTAATGGGAGCTATGATTTTATGGTCGGTAACTCCAGTACTAATTTTTATTTCAAAAAAACCCTAGAAATTATTGAATAGGAATTTGGGTCAAAAGGGATATTCAAAAAGAGGAGGAAAATATGAAAAATAAAAAGAAAATAAAATATTTAAATAAAAAGTTGAGATTAAATCTATTGTTTATTTTGTTTTTATTCTGTGCCACCTCAGGGCATGCACAAACAAGTTATTTCGAAACATCCACACCTGAAGCACAAGGAATGTCTTCATTAAATATATTGAAGTTTATTGAACGGTTGGAGGCAGAAATAGACGCAGCACATAGCTTTATGATTATCAGGCATGGTAAATTAGTTTCACAAGGCTGGTGGGATCCCTATCAAGCTACTTCATCACATAACATGATGTCTTTGAGTAAAAGCTTTGTCTCAACAGCCGTTGGATTCGCAGTTCAAGAGCAGCGCATTTCATTGGACGATTTGGTCATTTCTTTTTTTCCAGATAGAGTACCAGATACGTTGTCTTGGCAATTGAAAGAGATGCGCATTCGAGATTTGTTAACTATGAATACGGGACATCGAAGTGAACCGTTGCCTTTTAGGAAAATTAAAAGTGGTTATGAAGAAATAACGAGTGATTGGATTAAGTATTTTTTATCTCATGAAGTTGAATTTATGCCCGGAACGCATTTTTTATATAATTCCATGGCTAGTTATATGCTGTCTGCAATCATTCAAAAAGTGACAGGCGAAAAACTTGTAGATTATTTGGATAGCCGTTTTTTTCAGCCGTTGGAAATTATAAAACCAGAATGGAAAAGTGGCCCTATGGGGATTAACATAGGAGGTTGGGGTTTGAGTATTACCACTGAGGATATCGCTAAGCTAGGCCAATTTTATTTACAAAAGGGGCAATGGGAAGGGAAGCAACTTTTATCTGAAAATTGGATTGAACTGGCCACTAGTAAACAAGCATCCAGTGGTAGTAATCCAAACAATGACTGGGCCCAAGGTTATGGATTTCAATTTTGGCGTTCTAGGCATGACAGTTTTCGTGCAGATGGTACTTTTGGTCAATTTTGTTTGGTGTTGCCCCAATATAATCTAGTGATAGCTACGACTGCAGGAGTCTATAATATGGGACAAATCATGAATATTGCTTGGGAGACTTTATTACCGGGACTTCAAGAGATTGCCTTGCCAAATGATACCAAAAACTATCAAATTTTGAATAATAAACTTGATGCGCTGCAACTACCTAAAATTTCAGGTAATAAGGGCAGTTCAGTATATGGCAAAAAGTCTTCTGCTTATCTACTCAATGAAAATCCTTTAGGAGCCAATAGGATTAAATTGAATTTAAAAGGGGTTAATCATAGTATTGAGATAACATATGATGACAAAAAGCAAATGATTAGAATAGGTTCCGACAAATACCTAAAAAATATGCTGCTCTTGAAACCTCCCTTCACAGAAGGGTTGGACTATCTTGATGGGCAAGCATTAAATATTGCAGCAAATGGAGCTTGGATTAGTCCAAAGCAATATTTGTTAAGAATCTACTTTTATGAGTCTACCGCTAGTGTGGACTATATATTTAATTTTGAGGACAATGAATTTTTTTGGGAAACTAAATTTAACCATATTGGATATACCTCTAAAAAGGGAGTTTTCCCTATCACTGGACAAAAAGTAGAGCAACATTAATTTTCATATAATTATGATTAAGCTCTTTATTAAATATTCAATTTTCGGATTATTGGTTTCCAATCAATGCCACTCAATAGCACAAGCAGTTCCAAAATGGGAAAACATTAATTATGTAGGAGATGATGATTTGGGTCATCTATTAGACATTTATCTTCCTTCTCAAGGAGCGGGCCCCTTTCCAACAGTAGTAACGATCGCAGGGAGCGCTTGGACAGATAATAATAATAAGTTTTGGGCTTATAAATATGGTGAACAGGGTGAGGATCTGTTAAAAAATGGATTTGCTGTAGTTTCAATGAATCACAGGTCTTCCTATTGTAGTAATTTTCCTGCTCAAATTCATGATGTTAAAGCAGCGGTGAGGTTTATAAGAGGTAACGCAGAAAGATTCAATCTCAATAAAAAATTTATTGGGATCATGGGATATTCCTCTGGAGGCCATCTGGCTGCCTTGATGGGTACCAGCGGGGGTCTTGATCAGGTGGCTGAAGGAGATAAAGAAATATCAATTGAAGGTCAATTGGGCAATTTCTTAGGTGAAAGTAGCCATGTGGATGCAGTGGTAGATTGGTATGGTCCTACAAATTTTATGGTTAGCTGTACTGAGGATTGGAATGGCGATGCAACCAATCGAATGAGATTTTTAGGGGGAAGTCTTGAAAAAAATAAGGACTTAGGAGCATTGGCAAATCCAATCAAATATGTGGATGAAAAGGATCCTCCATTTCTTATCATGCATGGTACCCTTGATAAGGTAGTTCCTATTTGTCAAAGTGAATTACTTTATGAAAAGCTCATGTCAAATGGGAGCGAAGTAAAATTTATTCCTGTTCAAGGGGGGAATCATGATTATCCAAGTTGGCAATATGATGTTAAATCAGAGACCGTAAATTTTTTCAAAAGCAGATATTTCATCAAAACAGAAAAAATTGATTGACTTTAATATGTTTAGACTTAAGTATTTCATTTTTATGCTATCGACTGATTTGATTTCGCTATCGCAGACAGAAATAATGACCGCATTTTTCACGAATGGGGCAAAAAATATTAAATGAATTTTTTATGAAAAAAATAAATTTATCTCTCATCATTTTAGTTGCCGTTGTTATCAGCTTATATATTTTTTTGAAGCCTAAAAAACAATCGGAGCCAAATATTGTACTTATTTTCACAGACGATCAAGGATATGGAGACTTAAGCAGTTATGGATCTGAGACTATTTATACACCCCATTTGGATGCATTAGCTAAAAGGGGCATGCGATTCACAGACTTCCATGTTGCCTCTTCAGTATGCACTCCTTCAAGGGCAGCCTTGCTCACGGGCTGTTACCCTGATCGTGTGGGTTTGCCCAACGTACTTTTTCCGAATGGAGCGTGGGGGAGTAATCCTAATGTTGGCTTAAATCCTGATGAAGAAACGATAGCGGAACTCTTAAAACAAAAGGGATATACCACAGCGATGGCAGGCAAATGGCATTTAGGTCATAAGCAAAAATTCTTACCCCTTCAACACGGTTTTGATAGCTACCTTGGTGTGCCTTATTCTAATGATATGAGTAAAGGAGAACTGCCCTTAGTCAAGGATAATAAAGTGGTGGAAGTAGATATTGATCAATCGCTGTTGACCCAACGATATACGGAGTTTGGTATTGATTTCATTAAAAGTCAGGCAGGTAAAGCGCCCTTTTTTCTTTACCTAGCTCATACCATGCCTCATATTCCAATTGCCGCATCAACCAATTTTGAGGGGACTTCAAAAGGAGGCCTTTATGGCGATGTGATTGAAGAAATAGACGGATCAGTAGGGGCGATTATCCAAGAGTTAAAAGACCAAGGGTTACTGGAAAACACTTTAGTCATTTTCACTTCTGATAACGGGCCTTGGCTTTCTTATGGCAACCATGGGGGCAGTGCTGGAGTATTGCGTGGGGGAAAGTTTGATGCTTGGGAAGGCGGCTTTAGAGTTCCGGCTATTATGTCTTGGCCAGGAGTAATACCGCCCGAAAGCGTAAATAATGATTTAATCCATACAATGGATATTTTGCCTACATTGATTGCGATAACAGATGCTCGGCTTCCTGAAAATAAAATTGATGGGCAAAATGTCTTATCAAGTCTCCAAGGGAAAAAAACGAACGAATTACAAAAACGAATTTTTTATTATTTTGGAGGAAGTAAGATCAAAGCTGTTCGTAAAGGTGAGTGGAAGTATGTAGTTGGACACAAGGGAGGTATCGTTATCGAACGAGGAATAGATGGTATTAATGGGAAAACAAAAGAGGTCTATCACGAGGAGGCACTCTATAATTTAATTAGTGATATTTCAGAACAGGATAACCTTATAACTCAATTTCCTGAGCGGGCAGCTAGTTTGAAAAAAGCGGGTGAGACTTTTGAATTAAAAATAAAAGCCGAGGCCCGTCCCATCGGTATTGATGAGTAGTAAATATGGCATATAGTTCAAACAGTAATTTCAATACATGTTTTTTTTATCTCATAGGGCTTCTATGTTTGATGAGTCTGGGATGCAGTCATCAAAAGGGGGAGTTAAGAGTGGCAGATATATTCACCGATCACATGGTGTTGCAGCAAGAGGCAGATGCACCTATTTGGGGCTGGGCCAGGCCCAATACTGCGGTTACCATTGCTACACCGTGGAGTGATCAAATCCGTACTTACAGTAATGATTCAGGTAAATGGAAAACGACGATTAGAACACCAAAAACAGATGCCCAACCTCAATGGCTAAAAATCTCGTCTGTAGATTCAACAATTTTTCTCAGCGATGTATTATTAGGCGAGGTGTGGGTAGGGTCAGGACAATCCAATATGGAAATGCCAATGAACGGATGGATAGACCGAGGGGATTCCTTGTATGATTCACAAAATGAAATTAAGAATGCAAATTATCCCAAAATTAGATTATTCCGCGTAAAAAAAGTACAAACCTATGAGTCACTTGAACAATTAGACGGCAGTTGGACCATTTGTGCTCCTGAGACCGTGCCAAATTTTTCTGCTGTTTTGTATTTTTTCGGCCGAGAGCTGCATGAAAATATAGAAACGCCTATTGGATTGATCGATGCGAGTTGGGATGGTTCTTCTGCTCAAGCTTGGGTTGCACCTGATTATTTGGAGAAAATAAAGGGTTTTGAAAAAGCAAAAGATAAATTAACACTGACTGCTCGCGAATTTGAGCCCTTCAATGATTGGGTAGATGAGATGAAGCAAATTCCAAGAGACGAATTGATTGGAGCAGCAGCCTTCCGTTTTGAAAGTGATAAAACAAAACCCTACGCAAACTTAAACTATAACGATTCAGCATGGGACACGGTCTCTCATACTAATCTCTCAAAAGTCTTTGGTGATGATTTTGAGGGCTATGATTTTGAGGGCTATGATATTAATGGTGTGGTTTGGTTCCGTCAAGAATTTCAATATTCAGAGGATATTCGTTCAGATAGTTTAGCCCTATTTTTAGGGCCCATAAAACACTTAAATAGTACTTTTTTGAATGGGAAATTGATTGGAAGAAAAGAGCATTGGGGATCTAATCAAGGTGATGTAGTCTATAAAATATCCTCAAAAGAGCTCAAAAAAGGTAAAAACATATTAGCTGTTCGAGTCATCGATGTTTGGGGAACGGCAGGATTTAAAAAAGGAGTGACTCCCAAGATATTAAATGATCAAAATGAGGAGCTCATCGTATTGCAGGATTATTGGAAATTTAAGCGTTCCGCCATACTTTTTAATAGCACTTTTTATGTCATTGGCGATGACGAACAAGTGAGAGAATTATCTCTTAGAATGACTGTTTTTACACCCTCATCTATGTACAATGGAATGATTGCCCCATTGATTCCTTTTGCTATTAAAGGGGCTATATGGTACCAAGGAGAAACCAATGTTTCTCGATCTTTTTTGTATAAAAGCATATTCCCAGCCGTTTTTAACAGTTGGAGGTCTCATTGGGGGCAAGGAGATTTTCCTTTTTACTATGCTCAGTTGTCATCATATGGGGGTTTTAGTCATGAGGTTACCCAATTAAGGGAGGCGCAACTTTTTACATTAAAAGAAAAAAATGTGGGAATGGCGGTAACTATTGATATTGGGGATAATGATAAAATACATACCCACAATAAACAAGACGTGGGCAAACGACTGGCATTATGGGCACGCGCTAAAGACTATGGAGATACGTCTTTGGTATATTCTGGTCCCTTGTACAAAGAGGTGACTTTTGACGGTGCTCATGCCATCATTTCTTTTGATCATGTGGGCAGTGGGTTAGATACCACAAAGAAGCTGGTGCATTTTGAAATGGCAGGATCAGATAAGGTATTTTATCCAGCAGAGGCCCACATCGTAAACAATCAAGTGATTGCTTGGACCGATCAGGTCAAAACGCCCATTTTTGTGCGGTATGCTTGGCTTCCTTATGTAGAAGCGAATTTGTTTAATTTAGAAGGGCTGCCTGCCGCACCTTTTAGAAACTATACTAATCATGAAGAATAATAGACAATCAATCCTTAATTTATCAGTAGTCGTTTTTTTGCTATTGATGATGGGGTGTCAAAAAAAACTTAATGAATCCATCGAATCAAAAGAAAAAATTAATGTTTTGTGGTTGGTAGCTGAAGATTTGGGACCCTACATTCCTCCCTTTGGAGATTCAACGATTAAAACCCCTCATTTGAGTCGCTTAGCAGCTGAAGGAGTGAGGTATAACAATGTTTTTAGTGTATCAGGTGTATGTTCTCCAAGCCGTGCGGCATTGGCTACTGGGATGTATCCTTCGAGTATCGGAGCACATCATATGCGCACCTTATACCAACAACCAGCAGCCAAAAAAATGGGGATCATCAATTATGAGGTAGTCTTGCCAGCAGAGGTAAAAATGGTCAGTGAGATTTTACGTGAAAATGGATATTACACCACCAATAACGCCAAAGAGGATTATCAGTTTTTCCCCTCTCAAATGGCATGGGATGAATCTAGTAATTATGCACACTGGCAAAACCGACCGATCGGTAAACCGTTTTATTCCATGTTTAGCTTCATGGTTACTCACGAATCTAGTTTATGGAATCCTGTTGGGAAAATACATGATTTGGAGGTCTTTCCTCCTGAAAGAGAAATGAAAAGTTGGTGGAAGCAATTTGAAAATAAATTCTTACCCTTGGTCGACGAGGATCTTCCCGTAGTCATTCCACCTTATCTTCCCAATACAGACAAAGTGGTAAATGACGTTAGAAGGATGTATTCAAATATATCCCGCATGGATGATCATGTCGGAAATATATTGACTCAACTGGAGGAAGATGATTTATTGGAAAATACCATTATCGTGTGGTTTACCGATCATGGAGGTCCTCTGCCAAGACAAAAGAGGTTGTTGTATGATGCAGGCTTACAGGTACCCATGATTGTAAGATATCCCAACAAATTTCGTTCGGGTGAAATCGATAACAGACTGATCAGTTTTGTGGATTTTGCTCCGACCTTATTGTCTATGACTGAGATAAAACCCCCTGAATATATGCAAGGCCTTGCTTTTGAAGGAAAGTTCAAAGTTGCTGACGAAAGAAAATTTATCCATGCAGCAGCAGACAGATTTGATGAGACTTATGATATGATTCGAGCCGTTCGAGACAAAAGGTTCAAATATTTAAAGAATTTCCAACCGCAGAAGCCTTATTACTTACCCTTGGCATACCGTGAAAAGATGGCCAGTATGCAGGAGTTGTTGCGTTTAAATTTGATCGATTCATTGAATGAAGAACAAGCCTTATGGTTTCGTAAAACCAAACCTAATGAAGAACTGTTTGATACGCATGCGGATCCCCATGAATTAAATAATTTAGCCGAGGATCCTCAATTTTCGGGAATATTGAGTGAACTAAGGAGGGAGTGTGAAACATGGATGCATGATGTTTCAGATATGGGACACATCCCTGAACAAGAATTAATCAATACCTTTTGGCCTGATAAAATTCAACCCTTAACAGCTAATCCGGTACTTAATGTTGAAAATGGGGAATTACAAATAACCTGTCAAACTGAGGGGGCTTCGATAGGCTATAAACGGCTCCAAGATTTGAAAGAGGGGCTGGGTTGGCAGATTTACACAGCGCCAATAGGCGTAGATCAAGAAGAGCCCATTTTGGTCATTGCGCACCGCATTGGATTTGCTCCAAGCGATACACTTCAATGGAATTAAAAATGAAACTAAAAGAGTGGACAAAGTATTTCTTTCTTCTAGTGTTTTTGCTAGTATTATTCTCTTGTAATTCGCAGAATACAATCAAAGAAAATGCCCCAAATATTATCCTTATTATGGCAGACGATTGGAGCTACCCTCATGCGGGATTTTATGGAGATAGTTCTGTGAGGACGCCAACCATGGATCGGTTAGCCCAGGAAGGTGTCGTTTTTGAACAGGCCTTTGTTTCGGCCCCCTCATGCACCCCTTCAAGAGCTGCTGTACTTTCTGGTCAACATTTTTGGAGATTGGGAGAAGGAGCCAATTTATTTGGAAGATTGCCTGCTGAAGTTCCGCTTTACACGCGCATAATGAAGGATGCTGGCTATGCTGTAGGGTTTGCAGATAAAGGTTGGGGTCCTGGTTCACACGATCATTTACCCATAAACCCAGCAGGAGCATATTTCGAATCCTTCAAGGATTTTACTGGACAAGTAGTCCCCGATCAACCCTTTTGTTTTTGGTTTGGAAGTTATAATCCGCATAGAGGTTATGAGGAAGGTTCCGGAAGACAAGTGGGTGTGGATATTTCCAAAATATCGCTACCCAAGGTATATCCAGAAAGTGACGTGGTTCGATCTGATATGGCAGACTACCTAAAGGAGGTACAGGATTTAGACGACGAAGTCACCCAACTAGTCAACCATTTAACATCTAAAGGACTCCTTGATAATACCATCATCATCGTAACCAGTGACAACGGTATGCCTTTCCCCAGAGCAAAGGGAAATTTATATGATTTGGGGACACGTGTGCCCTTGATCATATGGTCTGGAAAGAATGTTAAGCAAGCAGTAGCTCGAAACAATCAACTCATCAGCCTGACCGATTTAGCACCTACGTTTTTGGATTGGGCCGGATTGGAAATTCCAAAAGGAATGACAGGTAAGAGTTTGGTTAAATTGTTGGAAGACTCTTCTTATAAACTCAGAGAAGCAGTTTTTTTTGGTCGCGAACGTCATGTACCTGGACAAGAAAACGGAGACTGGGGAGGTTATCCCATGCGGGCTATTCGAACACAGGAATACCTATTGATCAAAAATTTTTCTCCTGATAGATGGCCTGCAGGCACGCCTAATTATGAAGAAGCTTCTTTTTTCCCTTCTTACTATTCAGATATAGATGGAGGGCCTACTAGAGCATACATGATCCATCATCAGAAAGATGATATGGAGCATCAGCGATTGTTTGAAAAAGCCTTTGGCAAAAGACCAGCCTTCGAGTTGTATGATATCAAAAAGGACCCCTATCAGTTAGAAAACATTTTCGATAACCCTACATCTTCAGCCATCAAAATACAACTTCAAAACTTACTGAGTGCTGAATTAATTAAAACCAAAGATCCACGTCAAATCACAAATGGAGAAATTTTTGAACAAAATAATTATGATGGTGGCGCTCCTTTTCCCCCAGATTTTGTCAGACAAGGCAATCGGTATGCGACCTTAAGAATTGATAGCTTTCCTTCCAAATGGGTAATTCCAAGACCCATTGAGGTATTATTTCCAGTCAATGTTTCTTATAGTGACCGACTTCCGGTCATTTATATGCTTGACGGGCAGAACATATTTCATCCAAATAATGCAGGGTTTGGTAAGAAGGGATTAGAAAGAGGTTGGGATGTTGATTTTATTTTAGACAGTTTAAATGAGACAGGCTTTAACCAAAAGGCCATTATTGTAGGCGTTTTTAACACGGGCATAAGGCGTCGAGCTGAATACATGCCTGAAGAGCCTCGGGAAGAGGTATTGAGAAGGCTGAATTTAATGGGAGACGATTATTTCAGCAATATTCCTCTGCATTCTGATAATTATTTGAGATTTATGGTAGAGGAGTTAAAGCCTTATATCGATACTCATTTTAAAACATTAGCCGATCGGGAGCATACCTTTATTGCGGGCTCTAGTATGGGAGGCATGATTTCTGCTTACGCCATCAGTAAATACCCAGAAATATATGGTGGCGCTGCCTGTTTGTCTACGCACTGGCTACCCTTGGAGGGGGTATTTGTTGATTATTTTGAAAAAAACCTTCCAGATCCGACAACACATAAGCTGTACTTTGACTTTGGGACAAAAGGCCTTGATGCACGTTATGAGCCTTATCAAAAGGAAGTAGACCAAGCGATGCATCGTAAGGGGTACAAAAAGGGTATAAATTGGATCACTAAAAAAGTTTCTGGAGCAGATCATAACGGAGCCGCTTGGCATCGACGGTTTCATGAGCCGTTAATTTTTTTATTATCAAATAATTAACGGATATACTAAACTATTTATAAAGGGATCTCTCAAATGCATGAGCTGTTGGGGTCGTACATCAAATGGAGCTGAGGTAGAAAGGTGTAATTATTTTTGGGTGATATAGGGCTTTACAATGCTGACCCAAAGTGCATACCCTTTCTCATTCAAATGTGTGCCATCATAAGTGAGCAAAGGGCTCATTAACCCATCTTCGGCAGCAAAATGTGGGTTAAGATCAATCAAATGATAAATTCCATCTGATTGATGTATTCTCATTGCGCTATTCACAATATTTACATTCTTATTGATGAAATCTTTCGCCGTTGGTAAGAGTGTTTGAACGTAAATCTGTGTATTGGGTAATTTTTCATGGAGCAAGGTCGTAATTTTAAGTAAATTTCCGACAACATAATCTGGTGAGGGGATTTCCTTTTGATAGTGCAGGTTAGATAAGTCATTGATGCCAATCATGACAAAAATGGACGTAGGTTTATATTTGATTAATTCTCCAAGTCTTAAAAGAACCCCATCAGTAACATCTCCAGAAATACCTCTATTCTCCGCATTATCAATGCCTAATTTAGCTCCCCAATCTTTACCTCCCTCAGTGATACTATTACCTATAAAAACGATATCCCCCATTGATAAGGGATGCTCCTTAAATTCTTTGATTCTCTCTTTATAATGATTTTCTGTCCATTCAGTATGGTATACTACAACAGTATTTTCTGGGGGATAAAGCAGCTCTAAGGTGGATTGGCTTACCGCATATTCAGTATCTATTATGAGGGTTAAAAAAAATAAAAAAGGATAGACTATTTTATCCATGATTAAGAATATATTGTTTTTTGTCAATCTAATGACGAATTATGGGGAACTTTCCCCCAATTGTATCTGACATTTTAGAGTCATATCTAAAAACAGTATTATTTAGGGGGAAAACACTTTAGATACGTCATGTAAATGAACAATATGAAAAAATATTTTCATTTATCTTTTTTTCTTCTGACTATTATTTCTTTCAGCTGTGGCTCTGATAAGGGTCCTGGTATTAATAAAGATAATTTACAAAAATATCTTCATGTCCCTTCTCCTTCTTGGCAAGATCAAATCCTCTATTTTATCGTGACCGATCGATTTATGGATGGAGATTCAACCAATAATGATCAAGGTGCAGGTGAGTATAAAAAAGGAGATGGGGCTTATTGGAATGGAGGGGATCTTAAAGGGATTACTCAAAAGATTAATTATATTCAAGAGCTAGGTGTAACAGGAGTTTGGATCACACCACCAGTAGCCAATCAATGGCGAAATCCACAACATACAGGAACTGGAAATCATGGATATTGGGCGAGTAGATTAGATCAAGTAGATAAACACTTAGGAGATTTAGGGGATTATAAGATGCTGTCGGCGACTTTGCACTCCAAAGGAATGTATCTTATTCAAGACGTCGTAGTAAATCATTTTGGAGATTTTTATACTTATGATGGGCCCTATGACCCAGAAGATGTATCAAAAAACTTTAAGCTGCATGACGTTGAACAGCCCATGCAATATCCTTTTAACCATAATGATGCCAGAGAAGAGGAAGACCGAGAACTGGGTATTTACCATTTTGCACCAAATTTCACTGACCATTCAGATACGATTCAAAAAACACAATTTCAATTTGCCGATTTGGATGACCTCAATACGTCCAATCCTTTGGTTCGTGATGCTTTGAGAGAGAATTTTGGCTACTGGATTACAGAGGTGGGGGTTGATGGATTTCGATTTGATACACCTCATATGGTCGAACATGATTTTTGGCATAGTTTTCTTCATAAAAAAGAGGGGGAGCATCTCGGTATTGATCTTTTGGCAAAGCAGCAGGGCAAGCAACATTTTTTAACTGCTGGAGAGGTTGCTTTTTTCCCCAAACCTTTTGATCATTCGGGAACGAAAGAAGCACGAAAATATTTAGGAACTAAGAACAAACCTGAAATGAATTCGATATTAAATTTTCCACTAAACACAGCTATTAACCGAGTTTTTATTGAGAAAAAACCTACCAGTACTCTCTCTTTCAGGATCAAGAGTATCCAAGAAAATTTTCAACGGTCTGATCAGTTGCTTAATTTCATTGATAATCATGATGCGCCTAGAATCCTCGCTAAATCTGATCGTCAGACCATGAGACAAGCATTGTTGTTCATCATGACCATTCCAGGAGTTCCTGTAATATATTATGGAACCGAACAAGAGTTAACCGGAATGCGTCAAACTATGTTTAAGGGGGGTGCGGGATCACCCGACCGCGATTATTTTGATACAGAAAGTGACTATTTTAAATTTGTTCAGAGCCTAGTAAAATTAAGAAAGACAAACGAAGTGTTTCGAAGAGGCCAACTTAAAGTAGTAAGAGACAATTCTTATGGTCCTGGAATATTCGTATACGAAATGAGATTAGATGATGTTTCTGCATTGATTTTGATTAATACTTCAGAAAAACTTCAATTGGTTGATGGATTAAGTGTACCCACATTTAATCCAGGAAATTATGTTTCCAAATACAGTATTGGAGCCCAAAATGAAATTTTATCGGTTTCCCATGATAGAATTATAGATATGATTTTAGAGGCTAAAAGTGCACAAGTTTATGTGAATACTGACCATTCGCAGACAAAGTTAGATTTGCATGGAACCATAGGGTTAAATAATGATTTTTCGGAAATTTTGACTACTTCAGCCATTCAATTAAGTGGAAAAGCAATGGGAGTCGAAAACATGGGTTTGGTAATAGATGGAGACTATGAGCATTTATTACCCATCACAAATAGGAATCAGAATAGCTGGTTCCACGATTTAAGCTTGAGTAATTTGATGAATGGAAAACACAGGATAACTGCGATTGGCTATGATGATAAGGGATCTTTAATAACCTCATCTAAATATTTTACTTTGGCCTTATCCACTAAACATTTATTCCATTTTGAGGATGAAATCCAAGATGACTACGGTCCCAATGGGGAATACACTTATCCTAGTCATAGAAGCTTTAGTCACCAACAAGATATAAAGGCTGTGGACGTCTCCCTTACCGGTAATAATCTAACCTTAGAAATTACTATGTCAGAAATCACTCAAATATGGATACCTCCAAATGGATTTGATCATGTGTTATTGAATATTTATATTGATATGCCCGATAAACAGGAAGGAGTGAAATCTTTACCTTTTCAAAATGCTTTTTTTCCTAATCAGGGTGAATGGGATTATCGATTTGCTTTGGGTGGCTTTGGAATAGAAGCATTTGAAGGTTATCCTCTAATTTCGGGTCCTGAAAAATTAGGAAAATCTATCATGACCCCATTTGTAAATGTTGATTATGAGCAAAATAAAATAAGTGTCACGCTTCCAGCTAAAATGTTGGGGAACCCGACTACATTGAAAAATACTAACCTATACATCAATACCTGGAGCGGAAGCGCCGCCTACCCTAGGACCATAGATAAGACGAGAACAACTTGGTCCTATGGGGGAGGGAATTCAAACAGTCCGAAAATAATGGATGATATTAACATAATCACATTGGAATGAGAACTAAACAATATCACTGGATGACAATCTTTGTCCTTTTTTGTGTTTGCTTTTTGGCCTGCAAGCCATCCGTAGAAGAGATCATCCCACCTAATTTTATCATCATCTTTGCCGATGATTTGGGTTACGGTGATTTGAGCAGTTTTGGGCATCCGACCATTCATACACCGCATCTTGATCAAATGGCCCATGAAGGGATGAAGTTGACACAATTCTACGTGGCCGCCTCGATATGTACTCCCAGTCGGGCAGGACTATTGACGGGTAAACTACCGGCTAAAATAGGAATGGCAGGGACGCGACGCGTTTTATTTCCAGATTCAAATGGAGGCCTTCCAACCACGGAGCCGACCATCGCAAGTATGCTCAACAATGCTGGTTATGCAACAGCATGTATTGGGAAATGGCATCTAGGCCATAAAAAAGAATTTTTACCTACCCAACATGGGTTTGATTATTATTTTGGTATACCTTATTCCAACGACATGTCACCACCTAACAATAATTGGGATTACGCCAAAGCGGCCTTTCCTCCATTGCCATTGATGGAAGGCACAGAAATTATTGAGTTGGAACCTGACCAAAGTCAATTGACGACAAGATACACCGACAAAGCGCTGGCATTCATCGATAAAAACAAAAATAAGCCATTTTTTCTCTACATACCGCAGACCTTTCCTCATGTACCTTTGTATGTGGACAGTCTTGATGCAGGAAAAAGTAAAAGGGGTCTTTATGGAGATGTGGTTCAAGTATTAGATAAGAGTGTAGGTGCCATTTTAGACAAACTAAAGAAACTAAATATTCATGAAAATACTTTTGTCATCTTCACAAGTGATAACGGTCCTTGGGGCTGGGTAGGAATTAATGGGGGTTCAGCTGGACTGCTAAGAGGGAAAAAAGGCTCGCCTTGGGAAGGGGGTTTTCGCGTGCCAACCATTGCTTGGATGCCGGGAACTATCGGTGAAAATAAGATTTTTGATGGGGTAGGGAGTACGCTTGACTTACTACCTACATTCCTAGGTATGGCAGGGGTTGACTATCAAAAAGAGGAGCTAGATGGGATAGATTTATCAGAAAGTTTTACCACAGGGAGAACCCTAGACCATCTCATTTACTATTACCAGCAACAAGAACTGATGGCCTTGCGGGCGGGTGCTTGGAAAATTTTCATAAAAAACCCAAATCCCTGGGGAGGTGAATTTACGGATGCTGATATGCCTCTATTGTACAACCTTGACCAAGATCCCTCAGAACAGTTTAATTTGGCTGATAAAAACGTTCGAAAGGTTAATGAAATGATGAATATTGTGAATCTTCATATTGAAAAAACAAAGATTAAGCTCTCTTTAATTGACTCAATAGCGCCAGCATATCAAGTCACCTACGATCGGTATCATTAACATTTTTTTTTGTCCCAAAAGTAAAAAATTATAGGTGTCTGATAGCCATAAATTTAGCGAGTCTATTCCATTTAAGAAGAAGCTAATCTGATGTGCTTTTTAAGTAGGCACTTCTGATCAACAGAAAACCTAATAAAACAAAAGGAATACTCAAGATCTGACCTTGGTTCAAGACAAAATTATTTCCAAAGGCGACATTATTTTCCTTAATGACCTCTTGTAAAATTCTTGATCCAAAAATAAATAATAGAAACAGACCCCAAATTAAGCCATGTGGAGTTTGATCCTTTTTTTTACTCCAAACGAGCATAAGTATTAAAAAGGTTAATAGACACACGGCTGCTTCGTAAAGTTGACTAGGATGCCTAACAATCCCATCCATTTTAAAATAACCTTTATATCCTTGACTTGTTTTTATAACATTCATTCGACCGTCTTCAGTATGGATTAAGGTGGGAATTTTTTGTTTTTTTAGCAGCAGAGGTTTCACGTTTTTTATAAGAATATTTGTTGCTTGTTCCAGGCTGGATATGCGTTCATAAAGTTGGATTTCAAGCGTAAGCTTTGGATGATTGGTATTCAAATTGGCATCTTGATCTATTATTGAAATCATTTTAACTGCGGGAATACGATTTTTTATTTCCTGAATTTTTGTTCCAACAAAAACAACTCCATAATTGGATCCTGTGGGGGTACCTATGATTTCACTATTCATGAAATTTCCGAATCTAATGAAGATGGATCCCAAAGCGACCACGATGGCCATACGATCTACAATTTGCAACCAACTGTGCCCTTGTCGATGATGTTTAGTGATTTGCCATTTTTTTCCTTTAAGTCCAATCTTATAAACATAAAAATAGAGGGCAATTAAGATTCCGATAGCACAACCATGAGAAGAAAGACCCCCTTCCCAAATTTTCAAAATATCGATGGGATTATTTAAATACTTAAAGGGTTCGTAAAAAACGACATGACCGATTCTTGCACCTATCACGGTGCCTACGATCATATATATGAGCAAAAAGTCTAAATTATTTTTAAATCTTTTTTCTGTTTTGTAAATAGATATGATCACAAAACGGCTAACAATGAATCCTAAAGCGAACAAAAAACTATACCAAAAGATGGTAAAACTGCCAAATCTGAGAAAAATGGGATTGGGATTCCAAATGATGTAGCTAAACAGATTCAAGGGGTCAATTAATTTTTTTATTATCTTCTATAAAATTCAAGTTATATATTTTCTAATAGAAGGAAATCTTTTTTTTCATTCTATTATTTTGGGGGATCGCTTCAAAAAAAACGTCCCTAACATGTAAATTAAAATTTTTGTTTTACATGTTCGATAGGTCTCATATTCCCGATATTTTTTTGCGTGTTTTAACATTTGAATCTTCTGAAAAAGATATCAAGGAGTTACAGTTATGGATTGATAAGCAGCCCGAAAATAGAGCGAAATTTAATGCCATACGTACCTATTGGTATGAAAACTTGCAAGAGAAGTCTCACGATAAAATGTTAAGTAATATAAAATCTAGAATTCAGGAAGATCAATTCCGAATGAATCCTATTTTGAAACCAACGCATAAAATAAATTCATATTTGACAAGGGCAATTAAAGTAGCAGCATCAGTGTTGCTTTTTGGGTTATTTGCTTACCTTTTTAATGTAGGCGTTACGACTGACTCAGTAAAAGATGAGGGGATTCAAGAATTAGTTACAAAAAAGAATCCTTATGGTCAGAAATCAACAATTTTTTTAAGTGATGGTTCTATTATTTATCTGAATTCAGGGAGTAGTGTCAATTATTTGAAGGGGTTCCAAAATGACAAAAGGGAAATTCAATTGATTGGAGAAGCTTATTTTGAGGTAGCGGAAGATGTTAATCGTCCCTTCACAGTTATTGCGCATGGAGTTGCGACAACTGCTTTAGGTACTATGTTTAATGTTAATGCTTATTCAAATAACGAAGTAACTGTTTCTTTAGCAGAAGGTAAAGTGCAAATTGAATTTCATAATGAACATGAAGAGTTTCAGGATCAATATCTAGTAGCTGGAGAGCAAGTGGCATACAATAGAGATTTAAAGACAATTAAAAGGGGAATTTTTAATCCTAAAATAAATGCTTGGAAAGATGGTGTGTTATTTTTTGAAAATGCAAGTCAAAAAGAGGTATTTGAAGCATTAGAATTGTGGTATGGATTAAGTTTCTTGATAAGTGAGCCTTTTAAAGAAGAATGGCGCATAAACGCAAGCTATGATAATCAAAATTTAGGTTGGGTTTTGGGATCATTGGGCTATATTCAAGGATTTGATTTCGAAATATTAGATAAAGAAGTATTGGTTAAAAATAAATGAAATAAAAATGTTCTCTTTTCAGATTTCTCAAAAAAAGATGCTCCCTCCCAAAATCTTACAATTTAGTATTCATCTAATATATGGGATGGCCCTTTTCATCTGGCTTTCCCAGGGGATAGTTTTGGCAAAAGTGAATAATAGGGCACAGAATAATAATTTTGAGAGTATTAAGAAAGTAAAAATTAATCTTATTTTAAAAGATGATGATATTAGATCAACCTTTAAAAAAATAGAAAATAAAACATCATTTGTATTTGCATATGATGAGAAAGATGTTGTTATGAATCGATCTTTCAATGTTTCTTATGTAGACCAAACTGTTTACACAGTACTGGTCGATATTGCAAAAAAGTCTAATTTGAATTTCCGACAGGTTAATCGAAGGATTAATGTTCAAAAGAGTACCTCAGAACAGAGATTAGATCCTGTTATCTCGAAACAAGAGCGGAGTGTATCAGGAATTGTATACGATGAATTGAATGAGGGATTACCAGGTGTCAATGTTGTAATTAAGGGCACTTCCTCAGGAACTATTACCGACTATGAAGGGAATTACCGACTAAATATTCCTGATGAAAACATTACTTTGGTATTTAGCGCCATTGGTTATGATGATCAAGAGATCTTGGTTGGTGCACGATCCGTAATTGATGTTACATTGGGCGTTAATGTAAAAGAGTTGGAGGAGGTTGTAGTGATGGGATATGGCACTCAGATTAAACGTAAAATGACCAGTTCCGTTTCTAGAGTTAATGTAGAGAAGTTAAATTCTGCTGCTACTAACTCATTTGAGGGGGGGTTACAGGGGATCGTTCCAGGAGTCCAAGTTACCACAAGTAGTGCTCTGGGAGGGTCTGCTATCCGGGTACGGATCAGAGGAACTTCCTCTGTGAGTGCAAATAGCGAGCCGCTATATGTTATAGATGGAATTCCCATTGAAAGTGGAGAAATAAGTACTTCTCAGCCCGGTGGGAGTATAAAAGAGTGGAACTTGCAGCAGGCAGCCAATACAAATGTATTGGCCAGTTTGAATCCAGCAGATATTGAATCGATGGAGGTTTTAAAAGATGCTGCAGCAGCAGCAATCTATGGATCTCGTGGAGCTAATGGCGTAGTCTTAATTACTACTAAAAATGGAAAAGCCGGAGTTACTAAGGTTACTGTGTCCGGCTCATTTGGGTTATCCGAGGCTACTAATAGGATCGGCCTGTTAAACGCGGAGCAGTATTTGACCCTAGCCAAGCAAGCTTGGTATAATTCTGGCTTTGATATAGCGGACTTTTGGAGTAACAGTGGTGTATTGGTGGATGGACTCACCCAAGAAGAAGCCGAGCGCACAGATACGGATTGGATTGATCAAGTCCTACAGGTAGGTAAGGTTGCCGATTATAATGTTTCTATTTCAGGAGGGAGTGACAAAACTACTTTTTACTTGAGTGCAAATATCAAAGATCAAACAACTATTTTAAGAGGAAATAAATATCAAAGGTTTGGTACACGTCTCAATGTTGACCATCAGATGAATGAAAAAATCTCTGTGGGTGGACGATTTATGTTAACTTATATCGATGATAAACAAGTTCCGACTAATTGGGCAGGGGGGGTAAGTAATGTTTCCGAAATGCTTCCCATTTGGCCAGTCAGGAAGGCGGATGGTAGCTATTTTAATGTTTCGGATGAGCATCCAGTGGCTGGAAACGATTTGCGAACCATCAATTTAAAGAGTAATCAAATTCTAGGTAATTGGTATTTGAAGTATAAAATTATAGAAGGGTTAAGCTTGAGGACTGAGTTAGGAAGTAATTTATTGTTCAATGATGATTTTCACTTTCGAGAGGGTCAAATTACTTCTCATGGGAGGTCTGTATCTTCTACTGTGAATGGGAAGCGTATGGGTTATAATTGGAAAAACATTTTAAATTATACCAAGATCAAGGGTCAGCACAGTATAGATTTACTAGGGGCCTCTGAAATACAATCCTATACATCAAAGTCAAATTCTGTATTCGGAGATACATTTATTAACTCCACACTTACCAGACCACAGGATGCGGCTATTATCAATGCTTCGAATGGTGAATCGAGTTATTCTTTTCTGTCTTACATAGGGCGTGTAAATTATGATTTTGCGGGGCGCTACTTGGTTTCTATGAGCTATCGGGCAGATGGATCTTCACGTTTTGGACCAGAAAATAGGTGGGGTTATTTTCCGGCGGTATCACTGGGTTGGGTGATAAGTGATGAAAATTTCTTCGCTCCCATAGGAAATGCTTTAACGTTCTTCAAGATGCGGTTGAGTTATGGATTAGTGGGTAATTCTGAAATAGGAGACTATTCTTATCTATCTACTTATGCTACCTCTACCTATAATGCCAATACAGGTTTGGGTCTGGCCAATGTTGGAGATGATAAATTGGGATGGGAGACAACTTCCCAGTTAAATGTCGGGATTTCTTTTGAGCTTTTTCAAGGACGGATCAGCGGAGAAGTAGACTATTACAACAAAACGACCAAGGACTTATTACTCCCTTTCCCAGTCTCTCAAATGTCTGGAGTTTCTTTGGTCACCAAAAATGCAGGGACTTTGACCAACAAGGGCTATGACATGATGCTTAGTTCTGTAAATATTGATGTGAATTCATTTCAGTGGTCAACTTCGGTTACGCTCAACTACAATGAAAATAGGGTAACGAGTCTTGGTGATGAACTTATTGAAAATGGAATCTCTGCAAGTCAGGGATTAGGGAGTATCTCTATTTTCCCAGGGTATCCAGTAGGTGTAAATCAACTGGTTGAGTGGGCAGGAGTGGACCAAGTAACGGGGGAAGATACCTATTTAGACCTAGAAGGGAATACATTAAGTTACAGTCAAGCAATTCAGGAATACGGGAGCTTTGCAAATTTCTCTCAAGAGAATAGAAAACCTATGGGCAATCCGTGGCCCAAATATACCGGAGGGGTTGAAAATAGATTTAGTTATAAAAAGTTTTATGGAAGCATTCTTTTCACCTTTGCTACGGGTCAAACCTATGAAGATGGGTATATGAAAGCTCTCACCCAACCCTTTGGAGGTAATAAATTAAATCCTCCAACACATCTGTTAAATGCATGGAGTTCTCCAGGGAGAGGTGGAGCTAATGTTTCTCAGCTTACGACAAGCAATGTTTTTTGGGAAGGGACTTCAGAACATTTATACAGTACGGATTATCTAAGATTAAGAGACTTAACCATAGGTTATAAAATTAGGACCAAGAGTTCGGTTGTGAAAGGCTTGGATCTATCCCTAAAAATGGTCAATGCGCTGACTTTTACAAAAGCCCCAGATTTTTTCTGGGATCCTGAATTTACAGGTGTAGTACAAGGTCGTCAATCGAACAATATTGGCGCTGGGGGTGCTTTTAAGCAGTCACCGCAAGCAAAATCAATAATTTTGGGTCTAGTTATTAATTTATAATTATGTTGAGGATGAAGAAGATAGTACTCATATTTGTTACAGCTGTTTTTTGGTCATGTGGAGATGATTTCTTGGATAATCCTCCTAATATTGGTTTAACGCCGGACAAATTAACAGACTTAGCATCGGCTGAGGCATTATTGTACGGTGCCTATGCACAGATTCGCCCCTTTGTAAGTCAATCAGCCCTATATTCTGCAGGGATGATGCGAGATATATTAAATAGAAATAGGGGAGAATATGATAATTTTTATGGCCATGAAATAAGTACCAATATGACTTCATGGCAATACACGTCCGCATTCCAAGCTTTGGGAACTATAAATAAGATTTTTTCAGATGACTTGGCAAATACTGCGGCTACAGAGGAGGAAAAGGCATCGGTACTTGCTGATGCACATTTTTTAAGGGCATTGATTTATTTTGATCTCAATAACTATTGGGGGGATCCTATCTCGGGTTATACCGTACCCTTACTTGAATTCCCTTTAGGTATCGATGACAGAGTTTCTTGTGCGACAACAGCCGATGCCATGGCATTTATAGAAACAGAAATTGAATCTGCCAGAACGAATTTTCAAGTGGCCTCGGCGGGTATATCTAATTATTATGCAGCCACTGCATTGGCAGCAAGAATTTATTTTTATCATGAAAAATATGATTTAGCCTACGCCCGTGCTGATGAGGTAATTAATAGTAATCAATTCTCTTTAGAATCTGATGTATCAGAAGTTTTTGTAGCGCCGGGAAATTCAAATGAAATTATTTTTAAAATCATGTTTAATTCGGTAGATGGATCCGGAGTAAGTCCTTCTGCTCGTATTTTTGAAGCTTACCAAAACTCGGCCACTAATGGGTTTTATAGCTTAAACCCTAATGGTGTTGCCGCTGGGCTGATCATGGATGAAACAGATGCACGCTATACAAGTCTTTATTCTGCTGACGATAATTACGTTTATGTTGAGAAATATTCTACGGATCAAATGCATTATCAATACATTCGATTAGCGGAGATGTATTTGACGCGAGCAGAGGCAGATATCATGGTCAATGGATCCGTAAATCAGCAAGATGTTGATGATATAAATGTATTAAGAAATAGGGCTAAACCCTCCTCAGTATTGACTTCTATTCCTACAAAGGATCAAACTCTTGATTTAATTTTTGAGGACCGAATCAAAGAATTAGCTTTTGAATTGGGGGATCATTTTTTGAATACTAAGCGTTTGAAATTAGGCATTATAAAGACGGAAGATGAAGGGGAGGGCTTCAAAACCTATGCAGAGTGGATCGAATTATTGTTGTACCCATTTCCAGCCACCGAAGTAGATATACATGGTTTAACCAGATCAGGGAATTAATGAACATAATAAAAATTATTAGCATATTGAGTATTTTATTTTTTATCAGTTGTGATGAAAAATGGCCTGTTAATGAGGAGTTATTGAATAGTGCGTCAACTGATATCTCAGGCTCCTGGTCAATTTCTAAAGTTGAACAAAATGATATAGACATCTCAGATAACTATGATTTTAATTCATTTGAAATTTACTTAAACTATGTTAATGGCATGCCATCTGATTTTACAATAAACTCTGAGATTTCCATACCATTTCCAACCGCTCACAATACGGGCTCATGGCATTTTGATAATGAGTTATATCCCAGTAAAATTTATTTTGTGAATGGAGATACTGCTGTATCCGAAATGGATCAACCCCTATTTGTTATTGGAAATGAGGAACTTCATATGGCGTTTAATTTGGGATGCAGTGATGTTTCATATGTTTATTATCTAACTAAAAACAATACATTGTGAGAGTCATGAATCGGATCATTAATAAGATAGCTGATCGAAAATTTTGGAGCCCCTATTTAACGAGTGCGGTAGTTATTCTCATTGCATTGTTTTTGACAAGATGCTTTGATATTATTTCTTTCACGCAACCTGAATCAGCGATTGCCGGGGAGACCATTTCAATTACATTGGACATTGAAGTGTTAGAAGATCCTTTTAATCCAGGAAGTGTGGGAGGGACAATGCCTGTGGTTGGATTTTTAGCACCAAAATCATGGAACACAGGAGCAAATACCGTTATAAATATTACGAGTGATGTTTATAATAGTACGCTGACCCCAATGATTGAGGGTGCCATTGAGTCCAAAGGAGGTAAACCATGGTCAGAAACGCTGGAATTTATGTATGGAACAGGAGAAAACTACGATCCTACAAAAATGGAATGGGTAATGTTTATGGCAGATACACCATATGATCATAATCCAGCTTCACTTCCTATATATGGGACGGTACATATTGAAACCATTGCAGGCCCTGACAATATGATTGCTCAGTTGGGGTATTTCATAGGGGAAAATGACAATGGTATTTGGGAGTTAAATCAAAATCAAGATTTTAGATTGGGTACATGTATTGAGATCACCGGGGGTGATGGGGTTACAGTCAATTATTGTGGACCAGCGCCGTCACCCGGTACTGCTGTGGTTACCCCTGACATTTTTAGTTATAACGATCTATTGAAGATAGATTTTGATGCTTCTATTGGAGAAAATGATCAAGTTACCAAACTGAGTGGCGCCAGCTTTGTTTATTTATGTGCGGAGGCCACATTAAGTGATGGAACTACTATATCTGTCTGTGATAAATCGGATAAAACAGCGCTGAAATTTATTGGAGATGACATCTGGCAATTTATTATCTGGCCGAATGATTTTTTTGACTTAGAGGTCTCTTCAGAAATTACTGAGATTACTTACAATTTTCAAGATCAAAATGGATCAAATATAGTCAAAGATTTTGCTACTGGGGAAGATTTCATCTTGGCGGCATCATGTCGATAAAGTATTAAAACTTTTATTTTAAACTTATGAAATTCTTTTTAAGACACGTCATTCTCTTTGTTTCTTTCTCATCAATAGCCCAAACCTTTACCAATCCCATTTTACCTGGGGCCTATCCCGATCCTTCTATTTGTTTGGTAGATGGAGATTTTTATCTGGTCAACTCTTCCTTTGAGTATTTTCCTGGGTTGCCCATTCACAAGAGCAAGGACTTGGTGAATTGGGAGTTGATAGGTTACGGGCTCGATAGAGAGGACCAATGCAATGGAACCAACAATCTGGTCGATGTACAAAGTAATGGGGGCATTCATGCGCCCACCATACGTTATCATGAAGGCATTTTTTATATCATCACGACCAATATTTATAGTCCTGTTGAGGGGCCTACGCAGTTCATTAACTTTATCATTACCGCTGAAGATCCTGCGGGTTCATGGTCCGAACCCCACATCATTGAGGGAGCACCGGGTATAGATCCTGATCTATTTTTTGATGATGATGGGAAGGTATGGTTTGTCGGCACCCATGATAAAGGGGATAAGAATGCCAATGGCATAGGTGAACTATGGGTGCAGGAATTGGATCTTGCCAAATGGCAACTTAAAGGTGAAAGAACCTCCGTTTGGACAGGGGCGTGTGGAGGCTGTTGTTTGGAAGGGCCTCATATGTACAAAAAAGAGGGGACTTATTACCTGATGGCCGCAGAGGGAGGAACTTCTTACAATCATGCGGTAATGATTGCTGCCAGTGATAAAATTACTGGGCCTTATGATTCCAATCCCAGAAATCCGATTCTTACCTCGAGACATTTGTCTAAGGACAATTGGGTACACAGCACGGGTCATGCCGATTTGGTTAATGTTCCCGATGGACGATGGTTCATGGTTGCATTGGGTAAGCGAGGGGATGAGCAACGAGAATCTAATATGGGCAGAGAGACCCATTTAATTCCTATCTCTTGGGAAAAAGCAACCGTCCGATGGCAACAAGTGAGTGACAATGAATGGGCGCCCGTCACGTATGATTTTCCCGTTGCAGCACCTGAAACCGGTAAGGTGGAGCGGATTAATCCCATGCCTTTTATGCAAACCCGCCAATATCAGAAGGATGCCTTTAATGATAATTTTGAAGAATCTAAATTAAATTTAGAGTGGAATTTTAGAAGGGTACCCCAAGCCAATACCTTTTCATTAGCTGCGCGCTCGGGGTATTTAAGGTTATATGCCAAGCCAGAGGTCATTGAAAATAGGGTACAGGCTAGTTTGATGGGTTTTAGACAGCGGGAAAGTGATTTTGAATATACTGCTAGCCTCTACTATCAACCCAAAAAAGAGGGCGAAGAGGCAGGCATGAGCCTTTTTCAAAAAGATAATAATTATATCAATTTTACCTTAACTAAAGAACAAGGGCTGATGGTGCTTAAGGTGATATTAAAAGATCCTAAAGAGGATTCAAGAATCTTGAGGCAAGAAATTTTATCCAATTATGAGGGAGAGATTATGTTAAGAGTGATTTCAAAAGATCATCAATATCAATATCAATATTCTCTTGATCAAGGTCGGGAGTACATTACATTTATGAGTTCAAAGGGAGATTTAATTTTAAGCCATCGAACGGGCTCATATACCGGTGCTTATTTAGGCTTGTATGCTACAGGGAATGGCAAGAGTACCAAAGCTTTTATGGATGTAGACTGGGTATTTTATCAGGGATTCCCTAGATCTTAACTTTCTTTAACAATTAAATCTCGACACTTGACCTTCTGCGACCCTGTTTTCTTTTAAAGTATCCTTCGATATTTTAAATTTGAATTTCAGTGGGGACACGTAAAACTATTCATTTGATATTTTTTGTTTTCCTAGCGCTACATTTGCCGTCGGTATGAATATGGTTAAAGTTATATTGTTAAGTTTTATAGGCCTGTTGGGGCTTTCATCAACGGCTTATAGCCAAGAGGTAGCGATAAGGTTGGGTCCTGATCAATTTGCCATCAATCAACTTTGGACCATTACCATTACGGTGCAAAACGAACGCTTACGTAATTACAGCAACTTTCCAGAAATTCAAGGGTTGGTAAAAAGGGGTACTTCCTCTTCCTCTTCAACAAATTATGTCAACGGTAAGATGAGTTCATCCCAAAGCATCATCCAGAATTATCAAGCCATGAGTGAGGCCACGGTGGTCGTTCCTGATTTTGATATAACGATAAACAATCAATCATTTTCAGTGAAAGGGAAAAGCATAATAGCAACATCTCCTACCCAACAGCGCAGGTCCAATTTTCAAGACCCCTTTCAAGATGTTTTCAGACAAAAAGCACCTTCTGAATTTATAGAAGTTGAAGCGGATGCTTTCCTTGCGTTGACCACGGATAAAAATGAAATTTATCTAGGGGAGGGCATTACCACTACTTTGGCTTTTTATGTAGCAGCCGCCAATCGTGCCGATATGAAATTTTATGATTTGGGTGCCCAAATAACAGAAATTATCAAGCAAATAAAACCTGAAAATTCTTGGGAGGAAAATTTCAATATCGACAACATCAATGGGGAACCTATTGAGATAAAAGGTGCCCGCTACACCCAGTATAAAATCTATCAGGCGACCTATTTTCCACTGAATTTAGAGCCCATTAATTTTCCTAGTGTTGGGCTGAAATTAATTAAATACAACCAAGTCAAAAACCCCTCATTTTTTGGTAGGAATCGCCAGGAAGATTATGAGACCTTTTACAGTAAACCTAAGACCGTCAAAATAAAAGAATTACCGCCGCATCCTCTAAAAGACCGCGTTAATGTTGGCTCCTACAAATTGAAAGAGGCCATCAGTATCGAAAAATTAACTACCGGACAAAGTTTTAACTATTCTTTTGAAATAGGAGGAGTCGGTAATATCAGTGCCTTAAATATGCCCAGCATAGACCCAAATGAATGGTTTGAGTTTTATGAACCCAATACCGTTCAAAATATTCGAAGATCTTCTAATCGTGTAACAGGGAGTAAAAAGTTTGATTATTTTGGAATCCCCAATGAACCAGGCACCTATGACTTAGGAGATTTTATCCAGTGGATCTTTTTTGATCCCGTTCAAGAAAAATATGATACGCTAAAGTCAGAGATACAAATACAAGTACAAGGGGAGAGTAGAAAGAACGAATACATTTCTTCAAATGATTTAGGTTCGTTTTATGATAGGATCGAACTCGAAGACAATCAGTTAGTTTCAATTAAATCTGGGATGGGCTATAAAATCATTATCAACCTATTTATATTCGCTATATTGGTAGGAGGTATCATTTTATTCTTTAAAAAATAATGGGAAGTTCTTTCGGAAAAATATTTAAAATCAGCACTTTTGGCGAATCCCATGGACCAGCTATTGGTGTCAATATTGAAGGGCTACCCGCGGGGATCCATCTTGATGTGGATCAGATTCAATTTGAATTGAGTAGAAGAAAGCCTGGCCAATCTAGGATCACTACACAAAGAAAAGAAGCCGATGAGATTGAGATTTTGTCAGGAGTTTTTGAAGGTGTGACCACAGGGACACCTATGGCCATGGTGATTAGGAATAAAGATCAAAAAAGCAAAGATTATACTCATATCGCTAATCAGTTCAGGCCTAGCCATGCAGATTATACCTTTCAAGAAAAATATGGGGTACGCGATTATCGCGGAGGGGGCAGAAGTTCAGCGCGTGAAACCGCGGCTCGTGTGGCTGCTGGTGCGGTCGCTAAGCAATTTATAGCACAGGCCTGTGGCGGTGAATTTTATGCTTATGTTTCTCAAGTGGGTTCATTAAAATTAGAAAAAGAATATGTAGACTTAGATCTTGATCGGATTGATGACCACGCAGTGCGTTGCCCTGATGCTGAAATGGCAGATAAGATGTTTAAGCTCATTGACCAAGTACGCAAAGAACAAGATACCATTGGGGGGATAGTCACTGGTGTAATAAAAAACATCCCGGTAGGACTTGGAGAGCCTGTTTTTGATAAGCTACATGCCTCCTTAGGTAAGGCCATGTTGAGCATTAATGCCGTGAAGGGTTTCGAGTATGGGAGTGGATTTGAGGGAATTAAAATGAAAGGATCGGCACACAATGATGCCTTTTACAAAGAGGGAGATCGAGTGCGTACGCGAACCAATAAATCTGGGGGCATTCAAGGAGGAATCTCCAATGGCGAAGATATTTATTTCAATGTGGCCTTTAAGCCGGTAGCGACCATTATGCAGGACCAAGAAAGTGTAGACAAGGATGGAAATACTGCGATAGTGTCAGGTAAGGGACGGCATGATCCTTGTGTGGTGCCACGGGCGGTACCCATTGTAGAAGCGATGTCGGCACTGGTGATAGCAGATTTCTATCTCATCAGTAGAACCAATAAACTAACCCATTAATTATGAAAAAATTACCCATTCATGTTAAAATAGTCATAGGTTTAGTACTAGGAATTGTTTGGGCCTTTCTATCAAGCTTCATGGGGTGGAATGAATTTACCATTCGTTGGATTGATCCTTTTGGTATGATCTTTATTCGGCTTTTGAAATTCATTGCGGTGCCTTTGGTATTATTTTCGATCATTGGGGGTGTCTCCGGACTGAGAGATGTATCTAAATTAGGACGCTTAGGATGGAAAACCTTGTTGGCCTATATGACTACTACTTTATTGGCGGTGGGTATTGGATTGACCTTGGTAAATATTGTCAAGCCAGGCACACACATAGATGACGAGCAACGCATCAAGAATAGACTCTCTTATGAGGTTTGGCTGCAAGAGAATGATATTGGTGCTACCCAGGATGGCTTAAATTTTCTATCTGATCCTAAATACGCGGCTTATCTTTCAGAGGCGCAAGCGGCTGAGCAAGTCACTTCACCAAAGCTAGATTTGGAAAAGAAAATGAAGACCGTAGCGGTTCAAAAGGAAAGTTCTCCTTTAAAGTTTATTGTAGAGATGGTACCTGACAATATTTTTGCCTCATTGTCAGGAAATGGATTGATGCTTCAGGTAATTTTCTTTGCCATTTTTTTTGGAATAACCCTGGTCCTTATCCCAGAGGAAGCTTCTGCACCTATCATTAATTTGGTAAACGGAATGAATTCGATTTTTTTAAAAATGGTGGATTTGGTCATGAAGGCGGCACCTTTTTTTGTTTTCTGCCTTTTGGCGGGTGTTGTGGCAAAAATGGCAGATTCACCCCAAGAAGTATTTGAGATTTTTATAGGTCTGGGATCTTATTCGCTTACTTTATTCAGCGGATTGTTTTTATTAACCTTTGTGGTTTATCCCTTGATTGTAAAATCATTGGTTTCTAAAATGAGTTTTAAAGATTTTTTTAAGAACATCAGTCCGGCACAATTCTTAGCCTTTTCTACTAGTTCTAGTGCCGCTACCCTACCTGTCACGATGGAATGCGTCGAAGAAAATGTCGGTGTACCCAAGTCTATTTCAAGCTTTGTTTTGCCCATTGGGGCAACGGTAAATATGGATGGAACTTCCATGTTTGAGGGGGTCGCTGTTGTGTTTTTAGCACAACTCCATTTTATTGACCTGACCATAGCTCAGCAACTCACCATTGTATTTACTGCTGCCGCAGCATCTATTGGTTCAGCCGCAGTACCGAGTGCCGGGTTGATCATGATGATCATGGTATTACAATCTGTTGGATTAAATCCGGCATGGGTGGCCATCATATTTCCAGTAGATCGTATTTTAGATATGTGTAGAACGGTCGTGAATGTGACGGGTGACATGGTCGTATCAACCCTGATCGCAAAGTCTGAAGGGGAGTTAGAAAAATATAGCTGAGGCCTATCTTTTTGAAAGGAATTGTTCATTTTGCCAATTATTCACGCAATGAGGTTTATTTTTGTATTCTAAAGTTAAAAAAATGTCTGAAGCTGTAAAAACACCTATAAATATTTATACTGAGGCCAATCCTAATCCTAACTCATTAAAGTTTGTGGCCAATTTTATGCTCATGCCCGAGGGTGTAAGTAGAGATTTTCCAGATATTAAAAGTGCAGAAGAAGCCCCTTTGGCGATCAAGCTTTTTGAAAAATCCTATGTGAAGCGGGTTTTTTATATGAGTAATTTCATTACCGTTACCAAAGATGATGAAGCAGATTGGTATGAAATCAAAGGCGAGGTGCTTACCATTATCAAATCCCATTTAGAAGCAGGGTTGCAAATTTTAACGGAAAAAGAGGTCAAAGAGGATCATCATGTAGAAGCATCTGATACTGATCTGGAAGTAAAAATTAAAGGAATATTGGATGAGTACATTCGGCCTGCCGTCGAGATGGATGGGGGTGCGATTACCTTTGATTCATTTTCTGAGGGGAAGGTTAAAGTACTGTTACAAGGATCATGTTCGGGTTGTCCAAGCTCTACATTAACACTAAAATCAGGGATAGAAAATTTGCTGAAGCGGATGGTTCCTGAGGTAGAAGAAGTAGAGGCTGTAGGTGTATAGTTAGGTCGTGATAGGGTAACGGAATTTAAAGTTGACCAATCTAAATACATACATTTAATAGCTTAGACTTATATTTAAGCAAATCCTTTTAACTTTTTACGTTTGTCTGATTCCAGGAAATTTGAGTTAGTGCTGAGTCCTGAGATCGCCCTGGATGATCAAAATTTGCGTGCTTTTTTGAAGGGTAAGGGCTGGCTCAGTGATGAACAGTATTTTTTGGTGGATCGCCGCTCTATTGATGCCCGAAAGTTAAAAGTAAAAGTCAATATCAGCCTAACGATTTCAGCGGTTCCTTTGCGTCATGAATTTGTTGAGTACCAACCGGCGACCAAAACGGTTTCAAATGCACCAAAAGTCATTATCGTGGGCGCCGGTCCTGCCGGTCTTTTTGCAGCCTTAAAAGCCATTTCCTTGGGGTTTCAACCTGTAGTCATTGAACGGGGCAAAGATGTGAGAGGACGTCGACGCGATCTTGCTGATGTCAACAAGAAAGGAATTGTAAACCCTGAGAGTAATTATTGTTTTGGTGAAGGAGGAGCAGGGACGTATTCGGATGGTAAACTGTATACCCGAGCCACCAAGCGAGGTAACGTGCGCCGTATATTCGAGATACTGGTAGCACATGGTGCTCCTGAGGACATTCTGTTTGAGGCACATCCGCATATTGGAACGAATAAGCTCCCAAAAATTGTTACTGCAATCCGTAAAACTATTGAAGCCTTGGGAGGAACGATTCACTTTAATACCCGAGTGGACAAGTTTATTATCGAAGATGGATCGATGGCGGGTGTGGTTACCCAAGAAGGACAATTACATCGGGGAGTAGGCGTGATCTTAGCCACGGGCCATTCAGCCAGAGATATTTTTAATCTATGTGTAGATCAGGGCATTAAGATAGCGTCTAAACCTTTTGCTTTGGGCGTACGGGTAGAACATCCACAGGAACAAATTGATCAGATTCAATACCACTCCAATGAGCGAGGGTTTTTGCCTGCGGCTAGCTATTCAATGGTACATCAGTCCAAATTGGCAGGTAAAGAAAGAGGCGTATTTTCATTTTGTATGTGTCCTGGTGGATTCATAGTTCCGGCTGCAACATCACCCGATGAGATTGTAGTAAATGGGATGAGCCCATCGAGACGAGATAGCAAATATGCTAATTCAGGTATTGTGGTGGCTATTGAAGACCAAGACTTAAAGGACTTTCATTCTTTGGGGCCTTTGGCGGGGATGGAGTTTCAAGCCAGCGTTGAAAAAAGGGCTTGGCAATCAGTAGGTAAGGGCCAAGTGGCCCCAGCACAAAGGTTAGAGGATTTCATTCGGGGGACTCATTCTCCCTCATTAAATGCATCTTCTTATCAACCAGGTTTGGAATCAGTAGATATGAGTACAATTTTACCTAAATTCATTACCGAGCGCCTGAAACAGGGATTTCGTTCCTTTGGGCGCAAAATGCAGGGATACTTAACCAACGAAGCTCAAATTATTGGGATTGAGAGCAGGACCTCTTCTCCGGTACGTATTCCTCGAGATAAAATGACATGTGAGCACCAAGAGGTCAAAAGATTGTTTCCATGTGGTGAGGGTGCCGGTTACGCAGGGGGGATTGTGTCTGCTGCGATGGACGGTGAACGATGTATGGATCGTTTGGCTCAACTATATCCCAAATAACCTCACCAAATCACGTTCCTTACGTTTTACCTTATGCCCATGAGGACTCCTTATATGCCTTTACGACCATATTAGGGTACTTGTACATGCTTATCTTGAATTCATCGAAATGATTGTAAGGCTGTCCGAAGTTATCTTGAGGATAGATTCCATAAATTTTTTGGTAGATAGGACCGTGTTTTCTCATGCGTTATAATACATGGGTTCATGATCGTGCAAATAATTACTATCATAATTAAATCCTTACGAACCCTCCAACTTAGGGTTCCTAGACAAGGCAATTCTGCGCCTGATACTGGTCACCAAGAGTTTACCACCAGATTGAGCCGGCTCAATTTATTTTCAAAAAATTATCAGATCCTTTAGCGCCTTTGGAGCTCTGTTCAGGGAAGATATTCTCTCATCCTCTAGGTGACTTTTCTGTATCCGTATTCTTATGTTCACAGAAATGGGACATTCCACAGAAGGTTACGTATTGATTTCCTTTTTTATCGAAACTTTCATGGATACGAACATACGGCCTGATAATGATTTATAAATGATAAAGAGTCTTTCGACCTTCAATGGGGACCCATCAATTTCAAGTATTCGATGATGATTGAAAAAAAACTAAAACACCGACCAATTCAAGGATTCATTAATTAAATAGGCATCAAAGCGTCATATAAGATGGCTATGGGATGTTTGGCAATCCTGCCCGTGCCATCTTTGATTTGATGGCGACAACTGGTACCAGCAGCCGCGATTTCTACTTCTTGAGGTTGATCTCTGACGGTAGGAAATAAGACCAATTCACCGATTTTCATAGACAGGGCATAATGCTCTTTTTCATACCCAAAAGATCCTGCCATTCCACAGCAACCCGAAGGAATCATGTGTACCTCATGACCCGAGGGAAGACTGAGCATTTTTTTGGTTGGGGTCATAGAAGACAAAGATTTTTGATGACAATGCCCATGTACTTTAATCAATTTTTTATCTCCGTTAAAGCTGGAGGCTTTGATACGCCCTTTATCAATTTCATGACTGATAAATTCTTCAATGGTCATGACATGCTTGGCTAATTTTTTAGCTTTTTCTTGAAGTGCACCGCGGGTCAAAGAGAGGTATTCATCCCTAAAAGATAAAATAGTGGAGGGCTCAATACCCACAAGAGGCACTTCTTCAGTGATGATTTCAGAAAATAAAGCAACGTTTTTTTCAGCCAACTTCTTGGCTTCCTTGAGCATACCTTTGGACATAAAGCTGCGGCCACTCTCTGGATGGGATATGCGTCTCACCTGATATCCCAATCGATCTAGGAGGAGCATGGTTTTTTGCCCAATTTCTACATCATTATATTCAGTAAACTCATCGCAAAACAAGTATAAGATTTTTTTAGACCCATTATTCAGAGGCTTGAAATGGGTCTTAAGCCATTTCTTAAAAGTCAGAGAACCTAAAGCAGGCATAGATCTTTCAAAGGCAAAGCCGGCAATGGCCTTAGCGATCCCCCCAGAAAATTTATTAGAAAAAATCAGCTGATAAGCCCAAGGGATCTTTGAAGCTAAAGACATGGCCATCGTAAAATTACCTATAAGTCGATTTCTTAATGGAATGCCTTTGTCTTGATAGTATTGATACTGCCATTCACCTTTTAGTTTGGCCATATCTACATTTGAAGGGCACTCGGAACTGCAGCCTTTACAAGAGAGGCATAAATCCAAGACTTCTTTTATTTCGGGTCTTGAAAAAGGTTTTACCGTATCTGTTTTACTTAACATTTCACGCAAAATGTTCGCTCTGGCCCGCGTAGTATCTTTTTCGTCCTTGGTAGCTTGATAGCTCGGACACATGGTTCCCCCAGACAGTTCGGTCTTCCTGCAGTCACCCGATCCATTACAAAGTTCTGTAGCCCTTACGATCCCTTGATTTTCACTAAAATCATACATGGTATCAAATACGGGTGTGGGCTGATCAGGTACAAAACGAAGATCCGTGTCCATCGGAGGCGCATTCACAATTTTTCCGGGATTAAAAATATTATGGGGATCCCACATGTTTTTAACATCCTTGCAGAGTTGATAATTATGTTCCCCAAGCATCTGTGGAATAAACTCACCTCTAAGTCTCCCATCGCCATGTTCCCCAGAAAGGGACCCATCGTAGGATTTTACCAAAATGGCAATTTCTTCTGCGATGGTTCTAAACTGTTTTTGCCCTTCCTTGGTTTTGAGGTTCAGAATAGGCCTTAGATGTAACTCGCCCGAACCCGCATGGGCATAATGTACGCTGTATAAATTATGCTTTGACAAAATCTTGTTAAAGTCGGCGATGTATTGCGGTAGTTGTTGGACTTGAACCGCGGTATCCTCAACGACAGGGACAGCTTTAGCATCACCTACCACATTTGATAAGAGGCCTAATCCCGCTTTTCGTAGACTCCAAACTTTTGAAATATCCGAACCTTTAATCACTGGAAAAGCATATCCGAGCTGGGCCTCTTTCAAATCAGCGATCAGTGCCAGGGTGTTGGCCTCCACTTCTTCCTCTGATTCGGCAATGAGTTCAACGACCAAAATGGCTTTGGGATCTCCTTGTACAAAAAACCTATTTTGCAAATACAGGGTATTTCGTTTGGTTGCTTCAAGGATGTAGTGATCCATCAGTTCGCAAGCCGTGGGATGGTAGTTTAAGGCAATTAAATTGGCTTGAAGAGACTCATTAATCGTATGGTTGTGAATACAAATGAGTCGTTTATGATTTGGAGGTATTTTACTTAACTTAATTTTTGCCGCCGTAATAAAGGCCAAGGTTCCTTCCGAACCGGCGATCAATTTAGCAAAGTTGAATTTTTCTTGGCTATCTTTAGTAAACGGCGTTTGCCGCAATAATAAGTCAATCGCATAACCGGTATTTCTTCTTGGTATTTTAGGATCAGGATAGCCCGCTAAGATGTGTTCTTGATTTGTTTTATCCGATAACATTTTCCTGATGCCCAGATAGATTTGAGTATGCAGGTCTCCGCTGGTATCTAAGCCATTGCAATGGGCCAAAAACCCATGTTCATCAAGGGCCCCGAAATAGGCTTCTGTACCATCAGATAATAGGGTTTTGACTTCAAGTAAATGCTCTCTTACACTGCCATAAACTACGGAATTAGCACCACATGAATTATTACCGATCATGCCTCCGATCATCGCTCTGTTGGCCGTGGAGGTTTCAGGAGCAAAAAACAAATCTAGACCTGCTAATTTTTTATTTAGATCATCCCGAACAATGCCAGGCTCTACCCATGCCCAACCCTCTTCTTCATTTATTTCTATGATTTCATTGAACTTTTTGGAGACATCTACGATGATCCCACCACCTACGACCTGACCTGCCAAAGAAGTACCTGCTGTTCGGGGAATTAAGCTGGTCTGCTGTTGCTGAGCAAATAGAATTAATGATTTAATATCTTCCACATTAGCGGGAATAGCTACCCCTTGGGGGATTTCTCTGTAAGCGGAGGCATCTGTAGCGTAAATGCGTCGCGTTGCCTCATCGGTAAGGAGGGTTCCAGTTAATTTTTTTTGCAACGCTTCGAAATTCATTTTTTATTTTTTTGCTTCATCAAAAATAAAGTATGAGATCACGGGGAAATGATCTGAGGGATAATGTTGTTCAATTAACTGCGAAATTATAGCAGTTTTGGTTGAAATGAGTTGTTCATTATGGAAAATAAAGTCGATTCGTCTATTTTCTTCGGGAGCGATATTAAATCCATTAAAAGTAGAAGTGCCTCCAAAAAAATGGCGGGTGGAATACCGGCTATCAAGATATTGCTGAGTGATCCATTGAATGGGGGGCTCTTGCTCGAGGGCATTGAAATCACCCATTAAAATGGCAGGATGGTTTTGTTTATTGATCCGTGCCATTTCGTCGAGGATCAATTCCGAAGAGGCCAATCTAGCCGTTATTCCCAAATGATCAAAATGGGTATTGAACACCCAAAACTCATTTTTACCAGTACTAAAACGAGCATAAGTACAGATTCTTGGCAATGCGGCATCCCAATCTTTTGACGGAATTTTGGGTGTTTTGGAGAGCCAAAATGTACCCGTTTGTTGAGGCGTTAGAATTTCTTTTTTATAAAAAAGGGCACAATATTCTCCTTTCCCCCCCCCGTCATCTCGGCCTACGCCTAGATATTCATAATCCTTTAAAGCGTCTTTAATATATTCAATTTGGTGCAAAAGGCCTTCTTGAATACCTAAGATGTCGGGGGCATAAAATTGAACCTGATCGGTCAATATTTTTTTTCTATAATCCCATTGATCTAGGCCATCATTTGGACTATCATATCGAATATTATAGGTCATTACTGATAGGTTTTCTTGAGCGAAAATTAGGCAGGTAATGCTTTGAAAAAGCAGCCATAAAACAATTTTGATTAAATGGTTATTTATCATCTTTAAAGGGAGTCGCTTTGAATTATCTTCAGGTAATTTAAGTGTAATGGGGAGGAGCCGCAAGACCCTTTTTAAAAATTATTCTTTGCAAGGAAGTTTTTTATCATTTGAAGCCGCTAAAACCATTTTATCATATCATTAAGGTATCCTTGCCAGATAAGATTGGAAATTCATATTTTTGTAAAATAATTTGAGTTCTTGCATTTTAATAAATTTTAGAGGTGAGTTCAACAAATGCCGAGGTTAAAGCAATGGGAGGATACAACGAAAAAGAGGTATGGTCAAAAGATTAGTATATCAAATGTTGAGATATTATTGTCGCTTTTTTGTGCGTGCTTTCTTCGGGAAAGTAGAGATAATTGGGCAGGAAAATATTCCAAAAGACCAGCCAGTCATCTATTCATCCAACCATCAAAATGCATTTATGGATGCTTTGATTATTGGAGGATTATCCCCAAAAATAACCTATTCCGTTACCCGATCCGATGTGTTTAAGAAAAAGTATGAATGGTTTATGGACGCCATTAATATGATTCCTATTTATCGGATTCGCGACGGATTTAGTCAATTGGCTAAAAACGAAGAAACCTTCAGAAAAATAAATAGGTGTTTGTCTCAAGGGCATGCGTTAACGATTTTTTCAGAGGGGAATCATGGCAATGATTTTTTCTTACGCAGCTTATCTAAAGGGAGTTCGAGAATGGCACTCGAGGCACAAGAAAAAATGGATCATTTAGATCTTCAAATCATACCGGTTGGGCTGAATTATTTCCATCATCAAAGACCTCTGCATAAAATCTCGATTGTTTATGGGCAACCCATATCTGTGAAGGATTTTATACCGCTCTATCTTGAGCAAAAAGCTAAGGGAGTGAATCAAATGAAGGAAACCATTGAGCGGGGTATGCGTACCTGTCTATTGATTCCCCAAGAGAGTCCTACCTATCTAGAAGAAAGAGACCGCATTAATCGGCATAATGAATCACGTTCATTCGATCAATTAAGAGAAGGCATACCATTGGGAGAAGGATTAAAATCATTGGGGAAGCCCAATAAATTTTTATATGGTATAGGTAAATGTTTGGGCATTTTTAACTTCGGTCCCTTGTGGTTGCTTCAATCTATTTTATCAGGGATTAAAGATATTGTTTTTTATGGCTCAATGAAATGGGCCTTGGCCATGTTCATCTTTCCCATTTGGTTTTTGCTCGTCTTAGGGGTAGGTTCTTTATTAATTGATATTCAAGCGGGATTGATGATTGCCTTGATGTCTATTTTAATGCTTTATTTGAGGCAATATCTGATTAAATGGTCTAATATGCCTCATTAAGGCTGACGACTGTCATAAATCAATACACCTTTTTCATTCCATTCTCTGAAAATAGCAGGGGGTGTCCCTTTTTGGAAAGGTTCTTTTGGATATTTTATTTCGCGTTTAGGTCTTTTATTTTCGTAATATTCTCTCCATAATCCTATTTTTTCATCGAACATATATTCGCCCGTAGCGGCCACATTACCATTGGAATGAAAGGCATAATAAGTGCCTTGTCGGTCTCCAAAATGAATAGGAATTACTTCTCTTAGGTTTTCACGTTTGAGGTCATAAAACCTCAATAATGACTGTTGTGTCCATCCTTTCCAATAGATTTCTTTGTCCTGAAGGATGTCATTTCGATCAAAACGTACCCACCGCATGTGTTTTTTCCCCTTATAATAAAACCCTTCTTCTATGATCTCATCATTGAGTTTTTTAATATATTTCCCATGCATTAAGCCGATTTTTTGACCTTCTTTAATCTTCTTAGAGTTAACGATACGCTTCTTTTTTCGATCTAAATAATAAAAATCCTGATCGAATAGACTGGGATCTTCGAAATCTTTTTCCTTCAAAAAATAAAATAACTCCGTAGTCGTATTTCTTCCCCTGGTTGTTTTAACAAAACCTTTTTTACCCTTGATGTCGTAATAAACCTTGGGGTTCAGTTTTTTTTCTTTTTTAGTATCTGGGACAAGATCAGGATCTTCTTCTGCTTTGAGATCTTTGAGTGCGATGGTCAAAGGGGTTTCATAAGCCACTTTAAACAAGTCAACGATAGCGGCTTCTTGACCCAGTAAGGGCAGTAGGGTCAGTACACAAAAGGAATAAAGCAGTGTTTTCATGTTGTATTAACACAAAACAAATCAAAAAATTGTAATAACCTTCTTGGGACCTACAAAAACGGCCGGCACTGTTAAGTTACATAGGCTTATATTACAAAGGGCATGACCACGTCATGCCCTTTGTAAGCAGGCTAGCTAGCGACTAGATCGACGCTTCGCTTGATGAAGTCAGTCAGTGCTTTGCCCGTCAGCATGCCTTGTGAAAGGAGTGCGAGGTCATAAGCTTGTTTGGCCAAATCAATTTTCTTGTCTTCTTTTTTGGCGGCAATAATTTTTTGAACAATACTGTGATTGGCATTCACCGCAATGGCCAGATTCACGGGTAAATCACCAAACATCATGGGACCACCACCTCCGGCTGCTTGCATATCCTTCATTCTTCGCATAAATTCAGGAAGGGTTATGGTAACCGGTAAATCATCTGTAGCCATGGTTTCTACCGTGACGCTATTATTTTTATCATTGATGGCTTTTTCAAAAATTTCCTTTACGACTGTTTCTTCTTTTTCGCTGAGTACAGACGTTTTGGCTTCTCCTTTATCGATGAGTTTATCAACGACATCGGCATCAACACGTTTGAAGGTAACTTCGAATTTTTGCTCACAATGATTGATGAAATGACTGTCGAGGGCCTCATTTAAAATCAAGACGTCATAACCTCTTTTTTGTGCAGCATCTATATAACTGTGTTGTTGATCCTCATTTGAGGCATACAAAACTACTTTTTGTTTGTCCTTATTGACTTGATTAGCATCGATGAACGTTTTATACTCTTCAAAAGTGAAAAGTTTGGAAGCTGTATTTTTTAAGAGTACAAAGTCCTTCGCCTTATCGTGGAATTTTTCCTCTGAAATCATTCCGTATTTTACGAAAATACCAATATCATTCCATTTAGCCTCATAACTGGTCCGATCCTCTTTGAATAGTTCGTTGAGTTTATCTGCTACTTTTTTGGTGATATAACCGTTGATTTTTTTAACATTACCATCTGCTTGTAGGTAACTTCTGGAAACATTTAAAGGAATATCTGGAGAATCAATAACACCGTGCAGCAACTGAAGAAATTCAGGAACTACGTTTTTAACTTCATCGGTGATGAATACTTGTCTCGAGTATAATTGAATTTTATTACGTTGAATCTCAAAATCTTTTTTGAGTTTAGGGAAGTACAAAATGCCTGTTAGATTGAAGGGATAGTCTACGTTCAAGTGAATCCAAAATAATGGATCTTCGCTCATAGGATACAACTCTTTGTAAAACTTTAAGTAGTCCTCATCCTTGAGCTCATTCGGGCTTTTGGTCCAAATGGGTTCTGAGTCGTTGATGATGTTGTCTTTCTTGACCGATTTGTATTTGGGTTTATCATCTTTGTCCTTGCCATCCGGAACACTCTCCTCTTTGGTGCCAAATTTGATGGGGACAGGTAAAAATTTACCATATTTATCTAAAACACCTTGTATTCTTGCATCTTCCAAGAATTCTTCGGAATCCTCAGCAATGTGAAGCGTGACCACTGTACCTCGCGTTTTTTTCTTTGAAGATTTTATTTCAAATTCCGTTTCACCATCACAAATCCATTTGGCAGGAACAGAACCTTCTTTAAAGGAGAGGGTTTCTATTTCTACCTGTTTTGAGACCATAAAAGCAGAATAAAATCCCAGTCCAAAATGACCTATAATTTGCTGATCTTCACCTTTATCCTTATATTTTTCAACAAATTCTGTAGCTCCTGAAAAAGCAATTTGATTGATGTACTTTTTAATCTCTTCAGCAGTCATACCAATCCCATTGTCTTTAATGGAGATGGTTTTTTTCTTTTTATTTACCTCAACCTCAACTCTTAGCTTGCCGACTTCTTCTTTGTACTCACCTAGAGCGGCTAATCGCTTGATTTTTTGAGAGGCATCAACGGCATTTGAAACCAGCTCTCTTAAGAATATTTCATGATCTGAATATAAGAACTTCTTGATGATGGGGAAGATGTTCTCTGTGTGTATGGAAATGTTACCTTTTTCTTGCATGTTCGTCAACTAAATGGGTTCTAATAAAAAAAAGAAGATATCAAATACTATTCCATTTACGCAGATGGCAATTTAATGTGCCAACTTGGCAGTATTTATGTCAGTAAAGTCAGTGGGTCAGTTTAAACTTTATCGAATACGGTTCATACTTTTGACCAATTTTTCATCTTTTCGGATGAAGCGATTGGCAGCAAAATTACAAAAGAGGGCAGCCAAAGGGAGGTAAAAACCGAAGAGATAATTTCCTTGCTGGGTAGGCTCAAGAAGCGTTTCTGCCTTGAAAACAAAGTACATCAATATTCCGAGGGTTATCCCTATTACTAAACTGTTCAATGCCCCCAATTGGATTTGGCGTAAACGGTTTTTGTATTGAAAAATAGAGTAAATAGAGAGGGCTGCAGATAGGCTACCCAATAAGGCAATATAAAATGTGTTTTTTAAGATATTGTGCGCAGATCCGGTAATAGGGTCCAGGACTTCATAAGTTAAATGAAAAGCATCGAGGGTAGCCACTTCCGAGGTTTCAATACTTGCTTTTTGCCATAGGGGAAAAAACAGCATGAGTCCCATCGCTATGGCAGCCATTGCAAGGAAGATAGATTGAACGCGTTGAATCATATCAATATTATTTTAGGCAAAAGAATACATCCGATTGTACAAAGACAAATAGATTAGCTTTATTTTGCGGCATGCGCTTTTTTCTAGAGATTAGCTATGATGGGTCAAAATACCATGGTTGGCAATACCAGCCCAATGCGATTTCGATTCAAGAGACCATTGAAAAGGCCCTAGGTGATTTGTTAGGAGCAAAAACTCCTATAGTAGGGAGTGGGCGTACCGATGCAGGTGTTCATGCCTCTTGTCAAATAGCACATTTCGATGCTGAAAATATTGATAATGAACGACTTCAGTTTAAACTAAACTCTTACTTACCCCGAGAAATAGCGATTCGTAAGATTCATTCAGTTACCCAAGAGGCCCATGCTCGGTTTGATGCGCTATCTAGGAGCTATGCCTACCACATGCATCTCAACAAAAATCCTTTCAAAGTTGGGACTTCTCATTATTTACATGCGCCTGTAGCCTTAAGTAGCATCGCAGCGGCTTGTGCTGTTCTTGTAAATTGGACGGATTTTGAAGCGATGAGTAAAGTAAATACGGACGTGAACCATTTTAATTGCCACATACTCAAGGCAGAGTGGAGGGAAGTTGAGGAGGGCTATGTATTTTTGGTTCAATCCAATCGTTTTTTAAGGGGGATGGTGCGAGCTTTGGTGGGGACCTTGCTCGAGGTGGGGACTAAAAAAATAACGATTGATCGTTTTAGTGAGATCTTAGCCGCCAAGAAAAGGGCTCATGCAGGAGTATCTGTTCCTGCTGCAGGTCTATTTTTATCAAAAGTTGAATATCCAAAAGAGATCTATTTAAATTGAGACACGTGAATCAAGAGTCCATTCAAGCAAAAAAAATAGTAGATTCAAAAGTTCTTAAAAAGCTTTTTGCTTTCGCTAAGCCTTATATGCATCAGTTTTGGATACTGGTCTTTTTGACCATTTCTATGGCTGCCATTGTACCCTTGAGACCCTATATTATTAGAATCATTATTGACAATCAAATTGCTTTAGGGGATTATGAGGGTTTAATTTATATGATAGGATTGCTTTTGGGTCTATTGTTGCTTCAATCTATAGTCCAATACTTACATACTTTTCTTTCAGGTGTCTTGGGGCAATTTGTAATTAAGGATATTCGAATTAAACTGTTCAGACATGTTCAGTCACTGAGGTTAAAGTTTTTTGATCAAACCCCCATAGGGAGATTGGTGACACGAAATGTTTCAGATATTGAGACCCTTGCGGAAGTATTTAGCCAAGGGGTGGCCGCCATCATTGGAGATTTATTACAGCTTCTGGTTATATTTGGTTTCATGCTTTACATTGACTGGGAATTGGCTTTGATCAGTCTTTCGACATTGCCTATTTTAATATTAGCCACGTATATATTTAAAGAGCGGGTCAAAGTTTCATTCAATACCGTACGCACTGCAGTGAGCAATCTCAATACGTTCGTACAGGAGCATATTACGGGTATGAGCATTGTGCAAATATTCAACAGTGAGTCAACAGAGCTCAAAAAGTTTAAAGAAATAAACAAAGAACATCGTACGGCTAATATCAAATCAGTGATGTATTATTCGATTTATTTCCCTGTCGCAGAGATCGTTCAGGCCTCTGGTATTGGATTGGTGGTTTGGTTCGGCGCAGGAGGCGTAATTCAAGAACGGATTGAGGTGGGCGTTTTAATAGCTTTCATCATGTACATTCAAATGTTTTTTAGACCGATCAGAATGATAGCCGATCGATTCAACACCTTACAAATGGGCATTGTTTGTGCGACACGAATAATGGATTTGCTTGACAATAAAGAAACGACATCCAATACAGGCGTTTTGGCATCAGAGGCACTCAAGGGGACGGTGAAATTTGAGCAGGTTTGGTTTGCCTACAACGAAGAAGACTGGGTCCTTAAAAATATTTCATTTGAGGTGAAATCTGGTAAAACTTTAGCTTTAGTGGGCGCCACTGGGGCGGGTAAAAGCTCCATTGTAAATTTACTCAACAGATTTTACGAGATTAATAAAGGCCACATTTACTTAGATGGTCAGGAAATCAAGAACTATGAGCTTTCTTTTTTACGAAAGAATATTGCGGTGGTTTTGCAAGATGTATTTTTATTTTCAGATTCTATTTTCAATAACATTACCCTCAAGAATCCAAAGATCTCCCGTGAGCAAGTGTATCAAGCTGCTGATTTGGTAGGTGCCAGTACGTTTATTGAGCGGTTACCTGGGGGTTATGATTATGATGTAATGGAACGCGGAGCTACTTTGTCCGTGGGTCAAAGACAGTTGATTTCTTTTGTGAGAGCTTTGGTGTATGATCCTAAAATCATCATTTTAGATGAAGCGACCTCTTCGGTTGATTCGGACACAGAATTTTTAATTCAAGGGGCCATAAGTAAGTTAATGAAGGGTAGAACTGCTATTGTTGTGGCTCACAGGCTGTCTACTATCCAAAATGCGGACAACATCATGGTGCTAGATAGAGGAGAGATCAAAGAGCAAGGAACTCATGATGACTTATTAAGTAGGGAAGGCTATTATGCCAAACTGCATGAGATGCAATTTAAAGAGGTGATCCTATGAAGTGGACCTCAAAAAACACCTACGCGGTCATCATCTTTTTTTCAATACTGATCATGACCTTTTGCGTTCATTACGTTTATACTCTTTTGGGTGGATACCAGGAGGTTGTAGTTTATCATTTAGGAGCGGACCACCGTTTAGTGGTAGGGCGATCTTTTTCAGGACGGCAGACCTCAAAGACCATTGAGGAATATTATACAGAAAGTCGTGCGATGGTTTTGGACAGCACCTTGAAGGGGACGTTGACAGTGATCAGTTTTGAAGACCCCAAATTGACTGAAGGTGAAGTGAGCCTTTTCATAGGGGTTATCCTTACAGAAGAGAGTGCAGAAGTACCGATGGATTACGAACTCAAAAAGTTTAATTGCCATCAAAAGTTGGTTGCTTTTTTAAGTATGCATCCCATGGTGATGCCTAATGCGACAGAGGTAGAACTAAAATTAAAGCAAAAAGCAGATAGTCTTAATATTGAATTAAGCAATTTTATTTTTGAAATGCATTATCCGGATAATTCGAAGATTATCGAAGCTTGGTCAAAAAAATAGGGTCAATTTTCTTTATCCTGGGCCAATTGCTGGTCATAGATGCCTTTGTAGGTCCCATTTTTTTCTAATAGATCCTCATGGGAACCTTGTTCAATAATGGAACCATCTAGGAGCACAATGATCTTACTGGCCAACTTTGCCGAGGATACCCGATGAGAAATAATTAATGAAGTACGTCCTTTCATGATTTTTGCCATGGCTTCAAGAATTGTATTTTCGGTCTTAGTATCCACGGCGGATAGGGCATCATCTAAAATGAGTATTTTGGGTTCTCTTGCTACCGCACGAGCAATAGATACACGCTGTTTTTGGCCTCCTGATAAGGTGATGCCTCTTTCTCCTACTCGTGTATCAAATCCGTTAGGTAAATCAGCAATGTTATTGAGTAAATCTGCGTCCTTAGCCGCTTGAATGATTTTTTCTTCATTCATGCCCGGATTACCAAAAGCGATATTATTCCGAATACTATCTGAAAATAAAAACACGTCTTGTGGGACAAAGCCGATTTGTGATCTTAAGCAAGAAAGATCGTATTTCTGAATGGATTTTCCATCTATTTTTAAGGACCCAGAAGAAATATCATACATTCGACAAATTAAGTTGGCGAGGGTACTTTTCCCAGCGCCCGTATTGCCAATGATGGCCACAGATTCTCCTTGATTGACCTTGAATGAAATATTTTTCAACGCATGAATACCTGAATCAGGATAGATAAAATCTACATTTTCAAATTCAATGGTTCCTGCTAAATTTTTTTCTAAATTTTCAGTAGAAATTATATCCGTCTTTTTTTCGAGAAATTCATTAATTCTCTTTTGAGAGGCTGCCGCTTGTTGGATGGTACTGGTAATCCAACCCAATGCGGCGACGGGCCAGGTTAATAAGTTCACATAAATAATAAATTCTGCAATCACGCCAGTACTGATACTACCATTAAAAACCTCAACGCCTCCAATGTAAATAGTGAGAATAACACTCAGTCCAATAAGAGACATGATAAGGGGAAAAAAAACCGCTTGAACAAAAGCGAGTTTTAAGGATTTATTTTTATAGTCTGTACTTTCTTTTTCAAATTGAAGGTTGATGTCTTCCTCTCGATCAAAAGCTTTTATGACTCGAATGCCAGAAAAGGCTTCTTGAACGAACGTTGATAAATTGGATAAGCTTTCTTGGATTCTTTCTGAACGCTTATGAATGATATTATTGACCAGATAAATACTAAGAGAGAGTATAGGAAGCGGAATTAAGGAATAAATAGTCAGTTTAAAATTAATAGAAAACATAAAAGGGATGACCATCAGGAACAAGGTGAGTAAGGTAATCCCATACATGATGGCGGGTCCGAAATACATTCGAACCTTACTGACATCTTCGGATATTCGGTTCATTAAATCTCCCGTATTGTTTTTTCTGTAAAAACTTAAGGGTAAACTTTGATAATGCTCAAAAATTTCATTCTTTAAATCATATTCAATGATTCGAGACATCACAATGATGGTTTGCCTCATGAAAAACATAAAAATGCCTCTCAAAAGCGCAGAGATCAATATTAATATACCTAAGATCCAAATGGATTTTGCAAACAATGCATAAGCATCGGTTTGAAGATCAAAACCATCAAAGAGTTTAAAAAGCTCATAATTACCTTTCAATAGGTCAAATGAATACCTTACCAAAACCGCAGGCATGATGGAAAAATAATTGGCGATGATAATAAATAGCGTACCCAATATAAGGCGATACTTATATTTAAATAGGTATTTGTTCAGATAGGCTAAATCATTCACAGGCTATAAAAGGATTGAATTTCTGAGTGATAATTCGATATAAACAAGGTATTTTTGAATTTTATTTATTGTTCTGACTTAAAATGATAACAAAGTTAGATTAGAATTTCTTTTAAAAATGGGAAAAGACTCCATTCAACTGAAAAGTCAAACAATTTTAGATAAAATGTGGGACATGTCACATGAACAACTCATTTTTTGCAGTGATCATGTGCTTGGATTGAAAGCAATTATTTCTATTCACAACACGGTGCTTGGCCCTGCCATGGGAGGGACACGCATGTGGAATTATACCTCGGAGGAAGCTGCCATACAAGATGCTTTAAGATTGTCCAGAGGGATGACTTTTAAAAATTCGATTGCCGGATTAAATATTGGGGGTGGTAAAGCAGTAATCATCGGAGATGCTAAAAAAATTAAAGGCGAAAAACTGATGCGCCGATTTGGGAAGTTTGTCAACGGTTTAGGGGGGCAATATTGGACAGCTGAAGATGTCAATATGACCACGCAGGACATGGAATACATCCGAATGGAGACGCCTTATGTAGCAGGCCTTTCAGAAAAAAGTGGTGGATCCGGGGACCCTAGTCCAGTAACGGCATATGGTGTTTTTTGTGGGATGAAGGCTTGTGCTAAAGTAGTTTATGGGACAGATGCCTTAGCAGGCAAAAAAATATTGGTCCAAGGTTTGGGAAATGTAGGTTCCTACTTAATTGAACTACTGGTTAAGGAACAAGCACATATTTTGGTCTCAGATATCTTTGAAGATAAGATCAAAGCGATAACAGAACGGTTTAAGGTTACTGTGGTGGCGGCGGATGAAGTTTATGGTACAGACGTAGATATTTATGCACCCTGTGCTTTGGGGGCTACGATTAACAGTCAGACCATACCTAAGATGAACTGTAAAATTATTGCAGGAGGAGCTAACAATCAATTGGAGGATGAGTCTTTACATGCAAAAATGCTTCAGGATCAAGGCATACTTTATGGTCCAGATTTTCTCATTAACTCTGGCGGTATCATTAATGTTTATTTTGAACAACAAGGGAATTACCATCGGGCTAAAGTTTTAGAAAAGACGGAAGATATTTATAAAATGACCACTGATGTGATTAATTTTGCTGCAGTAAATAATATTACGACGCATCAAGCCGCCTTGAATATAGCAACGAAGCGTATCGAAGATTTTAGTAGGCTCAAATCACCTACTTTTTAAATAGATTAAAGTTCTTTAAAATGTTAAATAGGAGGGTTTTAAGAGTGAAGGCCATGCAGTCTTTGTATAGCTATTTCTTAATGAAAGCATCTGTATGCGATCTGATTGAAGAAGAGTTGGTTGCAAAATACGCTTTAGACCCTGCGCTGCATGATTTTGCGGATCGCGAGTTATTTGAGTCTAAACAAAATTTAATCAAGACCTGTTTTAGAAATAGGTTTGTAGATGAATCGTCGCAGACGTTGGTAACACTGGATGAGGAAGATCTTCAAGAAGTTGAAAACAGCTATCTAAAATATGAAAACCTGATCACGTTAGAGGTAAAAAGCATTAAAAAGAACATGATGGCCGAGCGGGCTCGACTTCAAAAGTTATATCTAAAAATACTTTTGCTACCTGTTTCATTTGCCTTTGTGGACAAGCAAGACCAGGATAAAATAAAAAGCAGTCCTGTTAAGTCAGCCCCGAGTGGAAATTTATCTAGTAACGTGTTGATTGCGAAGATTAAAGAAGATTCTAACTTGTGCACAGCAGCAAAAAAAGGAGAAGTTGACTGGGAAGCGGAAAGTGATGTTGTAGTGCAGTGGTACAAAGATGTTTTGAGAGTAGACGAATTCATGATACGCTTTCAGGAACTCAAAGAGCCCACCCAAGAACAGCAACTAGAATGTGTACAATACCTCTACAAAAAAGTCATTTTTAAAAGTGAGATCATCGGGGCCTATTTTGACCAAAATGACTTGAGATGGAATGAAAACAAACCCATCATTAGAAGTATGGTTCTTAAAACATTAAAGCATTTAGATTTTGAAAACCCACTGGAATTGCAGCCATTGAGCCATAACGAAGATGAAGATTTTGAGTATTTTGAAACTTTATTTTCCGAAACGATGAGTCGCGAATATGAGTTGGAAACGATCATTTCTAAAAGAGCGAAAAATTGGGATGCCTCTCGAATGGCCATGACTGACTTGGTAATTTTGAAAATGGCTTTAGCAGAAATGATGACCTTTCCGAGCATTCCGATCAAGGTAACCATCAATGAATATATTGAGATTTCCAAAAATTACAGTACGCCAAGAAGTAAACAATTTGTGAATGGAATTTTGGATGTTTTGGCAAACGAGTTATCTTCGGAGGGCATTATTAAAAAAAGCGGCAGAGGTTTAATAGATAATAAATAAAAAAATCATGAGTAAAAATTCAGGGAATTCATTTTTTGCCTTTCTATTCGGTATTTTTGCAGGAGGCATTTTGGGGCTTTTGTTCGCTCCTGAGAAAGGAGCACACACACGCGATCGGCTATCATTCTTGCTAGATAAGTATAAAAAAAGAGTGGAGGAGTTGATGGTAGAGCTTGTAGAGGGCAAAGATTTAAAGGACAATAAGGCCAAGTCAGAAGGAGAAAAAATCATCGATAATACCAAACAAAAGGCCGAAGAGCTGCTTGATGATGTGAATGGTTTAATTAATCAGATAAAAAAATCAGATTGATTAAATCACAAAAGGGCGATTTTAAGCCACTATTTTTATAAATTTGAATAAAATTTCAATAAAAAATGAAACAGATAACTAAAATTACATTGATATTGAGCCTAGCAGTGATAGGCTTCAGTTGTTCGAACAAAGAATTGGAATCACGCCTAGCTAAATTAGAAGGTAAGATGGCCCAATTAGAGACTAAAAATGGAGTAAGAACTACTCCAGCGGCACCGACTTCAGCTAAAGAGCCGGATGTAATGCCAGATGGCCCACTTCCGACGTTCAAATTTTCAGAAGAAAGTTTTGACTTTGGTACCATTACAGAAGGAGACGTAGTAGATCACGTTTTTTCATTCGTCAATGAAGGCGACGCTCCTTTAATCATCAGCAGTGCCACTGCTTCTTGCGGATGTACTGTGCCTGTATGGCCTAAAGCACCTATTGCTCCAGGAGAACAAGCAGAGATTAAGGTGCAGTTTAACAGTCGAAGTAAGCCAGGTATTCAGAACAAGACGGTAACCGTTACAGCCAACACTTATCCTAAGGTGACCCGCTTGAAAATTAAAGCAAATGTGAACAAGGCGAATCCATCATAAGACGTTATGTTGGAAATCATATTTTTACAGGCATCAGGAAATAACTATTCTCAATTCATCATGCTGGGAGGCATGGTCGCTATCTTCTACTTCTTTTTTATTCGTCCACAGCAAAAAAAGCAAAAGGACACCAAAAAATTTATTGAAGCGGTGAAAAAAGGAGATATGGTAGTGACATTGGGGGGCATACATGGAAAAGTATTTTCGGTTGATGAGGCTACGATTACCCTTGATGTAGATCGGGGGAATAAGTTGGTGGTTGAGAAATCATCCATCTCATTAGATACCAGTGCTCAATACGTATCCAAGAAATAGCTTAGGTATGATTTGATGATCAAATTCAATTTCGATAAGTTCACAAATAACTGGAAGGTAGTATTGTTCTCCATCATGGGGGCTGCTACCTTTTGGCTTTTTAGGGCACTGAATAAGTCACATAGTGCGCTGATCAGTTATCCGATTGAATTTGTTTTTAATATAGACAGCACTGTAGTCATGAATCCGCTGCCAACTACCATTAAAATAGATGTAAGTAGTGGCGGCTGGAATTTATTCAGAAGGACGTTGATATTTAGTATTGACCCTATCAAAGTAGAACTGGATAATCCTTCCGAAGTCAATTTTCTAACCCAATCATTTTTGAGCCCAATTGTTGAAGATCAGTTAAAAGGGCTTACTATAAACTATATTGTTACAGATACTTTGTTCCTTAGCATTGAACGAAAGATAACGAAGCGGATGAGATTAAAGGTAGATAGCTTGAGCTTGCCCCTTGAAGAAGATCATCAGCTTATTTCTAACATAACCATTCAACCTGACCATGTTGTGTTGATCGGACCCGAATCTATTATTAACTCTTTTGAAACAGATTTCTACATTACCCTAAACGAAAATAATATCGATGAGGATTTTGATGGTAGGGTAGAAGTTCCTATAGTATTTGAAGACCTCATTCAATCTGATCCTAGTGAGGTCAATGTGAGTTTTGAGGTGGACAAGTTTAAAAATGTTAAGATAGGGGTTCCAATTATCTTGCAGAACTTCCCTTCCAATCGAGTGACTACGCTGCTAGATTCTATAGTGAATGTGAACTATAGGGTTAAGGAGTCTTTTAAAGAGGAATTTTCGTCAGAGGATTTCTATGTAGTCCTAGATTATGATTTTTTAAAAACAGATTCTTTGGGTGTACCTGTACTGATCAAGTATCCTGATACCTTGCGAACGGTGAGTATGGACCCTCAAAAAGTGAGATTTCGGCACGAAAATGAAGAATAGTCCGTTATTGATAGGTATTACTGGGGGGATCGGAAGTGGTAAGAGCCTGATAAGTAGTATTTTTAACAAACTGGGGCTACCAGTTTATGATGCAGATACGCGAGCCAAATGGCTGATGGCTCATGATCCAAATATTAAGTCTCAACTGATTGAATTATTGGGCTCAGAAAGTTTTACTGAGCAAGGATTGAATAGGTCCTTCATTGCACGTAAATCTTTTAATAACGAAAAGATTTTGACTCGATTAAATGCGATGGTTCATCCAGAAGTAGGTGCCGACTTTACCAGATGGGTAGCATTGCATGATTCCAGCCCAGTTTTGTTAAAAGAATCAGCCTTAATTTTTGAAACCTCTTCACATACTGAATTAGACCAAGTTATTTTGGTTTTGTCACCAAGTGCACTGAGAATTAAAAGAGTTTTGGCCCGTGATTTACATCGAGATAAGAAAGATGTTGAAGCGATCATTTCGCGCCAGTTGCCAGCTGCAGAAACTAGTTTATTGGCACATTTCATTATAAAGAATGATGAAAGAAACTTATTACTTCCCCAGGTCCTGAGTATTCACAAAGCTTTGATAGCTCAGGCGAGTTGATTGCAAAGGGCTAATTTTTTAGAAGTCACAAACTATTTGCTCATATTCATGGGGTCTATATGCTTGAGAGTGTATGGGATTACCACTAAAATCCTTGGTAATTACGATGTGGAAAGGAGCGGCTGCAATAAATATTTCGAATTGAAAGAGGGGGGTTTTCTGATGTGAAATAGATCGGATGGCATCGTACTCAGCAGGATAATGAATGGATTGGTCCCCATAAATGAGTCCATATTTATTATTTTTTAAATAACGAAATACATTTTCAGTAATTTGTGTGTAGGTGCTCACTCCTTTTAGGATTTTTTTTTGATGATCAGTAATAAGGGACCAGCTGCTATCCGTTTGCACCCAAAACAAGGAATCATTGAGGCCTATGATATTTTGATATTTAAAGTCAATGATCACAGCACCCTCACGATTTATTAACCCTTTAAATGATCCTTTTTTCGTTAAATAATAAGGACCCAATCGCTCAGATACACCTTCGTATTGATCAGAGAGTTCAATGTTATGATTTAAATCAAATCCTGTTATTTTTCCATTTTTTAGTAATTGTGCGAGGTGATTTTTTTGCTCAATAAAATCATAGCCAATGGGAATGATCACATTTCCTTTTGGATCTAAGACTCCTTGTTGGTCGTTGAGGGTGATTTTAAAGAGGGAATCTGTTAGCGGATTTATGTGATCAAAATTACCCTTGAACATTAACTCGCCTTCTTTGTTGTAGATTTCCTGTGCATCTTTATGGGTTTTGAGTAAATAACGGGCCCGTACTTTTCCTTGACGATCGCGAGACAGCAGACTGTTTACGGTAACTTCTTTATTAATAAGAAGTGATTGCTCATTGGGGAAGAGCACATAGGAAGAATCAGTGTTACGAATGACCAATGCCAGGTCATGGAGGGATTGAATGGAATCCACCTTGATGAAGGTACCCTTTGGACCGATTAAGTTCCAATGATCTTTTTTGAGGCCCAACCATGGTGGGTGGGCAATGAGATCTTCAAAAACATTTGTACCCAAATCTTTAATGATTTGCTTATGATATATCTTATAATCTGATATTCCTTGCGTGTAATGATAGGTATCACCAATATAAATATCACGGTCTGCTTCCCAAGGTATGAGGAAGTTCATATTACCTTCAAGCAAGGCTTGTTTGGTTTTATGATAAAGTAGCATCACGGAATCATTGATTAACTCGTAGTCATCCGCTAAAAAGGTGGGGGTCAGGCGTTGCTGTTCAATTCCTTTTTGAACAAAAGATAAGTTGTGAAAGGCCATTTGTTTACCCACGCGAAATTTCCAAAATTCGCCTACCGTATTGATCTCATCATAAGTGAAGGGGGTGAGTATTTTACCCGTATAGGTGGCCAATGCCCAGCCCTCCTCTCTTCTGATTTTGAGCCATCGCCCAGCCACAATTTCGGCATCTATGAGTTCATCGAACAGCAATTTCCCTGACTTATGGATGATTTTGATTTGTGTGGATTCTTTGATTTTTAAAAATCCAAAGCCCAGATCAGCGTAAGTGATCATGGGGCCCGAATAGATGGAAGTACCCGCTCTGTTGATCAGTTGCTTGATTCCGGAGGCACTACTCACCCCTATGATGTCGCCTTGTAATGTTTGGCAAAGGAGCTCCTGCTTTAAAAGGGAGTGATACTTAGGTTTTAAGATAGGGGTTCCTTCTAAATTCATGAAGCCAATCTTTCCTTGCTCTAAGAAAGCCAACAGTGGTTGCGCATTTAATTGAGAAATGACCTGTAGCGAGTCTATTTTTTCTTCAAATTCGGAGAATGCAGAAAGCTCAAAAAATACGTCTGGATCCATATGGTATAAAATCGATAACAACTCCTCGTTATATGGGCTTTGAGGATAGTTTTGTAGATGATCTAAAAAACAATGGGATGTATTAAGGTCTAAGGTTCGCTCGAAAATAACATCAATAGCTGGGGTTACATATCGAGATTCTGGGTACTCATTGATAAATTTTTTAAATTCATTAAGGTCATCATTTGCTGTTTTTTCTTCATAAAGGAGCCGTTCGTAATGGGCTTGTGCACGTTCTGAAAATCTTGATGTGGAATATACCTTTACATAGTTTTCATAGGATTCCCAGTTATGAATCTGTGTTACCGAATCAAAAGCTAAGCTATCGATGTTATAGAAGATGCCTTCGTTATAAGCGCTTTTGGGATATAAAGAAAGAAAAGAATGAAAGGCATCCAACGTATATCGGGATAAGACTTTTTCATAGGTTTGATTTTCGATGTCAGTATTGGTTTTTTCGATGTCAAGGAGGCTAAATGGAGCCATGATAAAAGCTAATTTTATTTTTTCATTGGCCCGTTGAAAATCAACAGCCGCCTGTTGGGCATAAATGCGGGCTTGATCTAGGTCATAGTATTCAGAAAGACTATCGCAAGACAAGAGTCGGGCATACATCCACCTACTCCCTGGGTTGATGGAATCTTTAGAAATTTGACTTTCTAGGAGTTCCTTAGCTTTTGCGACATCCTCTTTTTCAATCGCTCTGAATACACGCTTGAGGTCCTGAGCATTGACCATCAGATGAGAGATCAGGAGGAATAAAAAGCAAACAATTTTAACAAAACTCATTTCAGGTATAAAATTACATATTTGAGTCAAGTCCTTCAAAGAACCTCATAAAAACCTTTGGTAGTTTAGCAAGACTTCCCTTTTATCGTTAGGCACGACGATTGGCAAGCAGTGGAGGAGGGCCTCCCGTGAATGGATTCCACCTACTAATGGTTCTAGCGCCAAAGCCAGAAGCACGCATAACTAGGCGGTCTCCGTATTTATCTCGAATCTTATCCATGGCTTGATATAGATTGAACATATTTTCAGAATCTTCAAATAGATGAATTTGATGACCTCCACCTACCAGATGACTGAACTTGACGCCTATCAATCGCACCAGAAGCCTTTTTTGATAGAGTTTTTCGTACAATGCCATTACCATAGGTAAAATGACTTGATCTGAAGCGCTGTAGGGAATTCTTTTTTGTATTGTATAGGTTTGAAAGTCTGAATATCGAAGTTTTATGGTGATACAAGCTGTCAGTTTATTACCCCTGCGCAATTGAAAAATAAGATTTTCTGCCATGGCCGTCAGTAGGGACTTTAGTTTACCTATGTCTATGGTATCTACATTGAAGGTACGTTCTGTAGATATGGATTTGCGCTCTTGATAAGAGATGACCGGGCTAAGATCTATACCATTTGCTTTTTTCCAAAGTCCAGCGCCATTTTTACCAAGTACTTTGCTGATCATATGGACTGGCATTTCTTGAAGGGTTTGAATTTTTCGAATACCTAAGTCACATAATATACGATAGGTTTTTTCTCCCACCATAGGAATTTTCCTAATAGACAAGGGGGCTAAAAAGAGTTTTTCATGTCCTTTGAAAATACTGAGTTGGTTATTAGGCTTTGCTTCGCTGGTAGCTATTTTGGAGACCGTTTTGTTGGAAGACAATCCAAAAGAGATAGGAAGACCCGTTTCTTTAATAATCTTTTGGCGTAATTCAGAAGAAAAATTTTGGCAACTATAAAATTTATCTACCCCTGTTAGATCAATATAGAACTCGTCAATCGAACTTTTCTCGTAAAGAGGTACCGCCTCTCGGATGATATCTGTGACGTTTTGGGAATGTTTGGAATAAGTTTCTGAATTTCCTCTTAATACGATGGCCTCAGGACAGAGTCTTTTAGCCATTTTCATAGGCATGGCCGAGTGGATCCCAAAATGGCGAGCCTCATAACTACAAGAAGCGACGACACCTCGATCAGAAATACCTCCAATTAAGATGGGTTTACCTATAAGTCGGCTATTGATTAAGCGCTCACAAGAGACAAAAAAAGTATCCAAATCAATGTGCATAATGTTTCGAGGGGCTGTTTCTTGTATCATATTATGTGGTTATTTCTCCTTTTTTTAAATCAGTATATCTAGGATCTTCTACAATAGGCAAAAAATCCATTTGATTTATGTTGATATGGATACAATCGAATTCTTCCATAACCACCCCTTTCAGTAGGTAAATACCTCTGCCTCTAAAAGGATATTGAATAGTGATTTGAGGGAAATGAACGGTATCGATGAAATGACCGGTATGATCTAAAAAATTTCCAAACTGCATGAGGGCTCCAGTGCTTGTTCTTGTTTTCTTGTAGGTAACTAAATACCCGTATACAACGACCTCTTGATGGAGGTAATGCGTTAAATCCTTTGCAGATAATGAAGGCGGAACTTTTGTGACCAGTAATTCAAAAGGATCACAAAGAGGGAATCCAAAATATTCCATTTCATTGAATGCGTGAGCTAAGGGGGTTTGCTTGAACGTGGGCATTTTGTAGGTCGTTCGTGCTACTTTGAACAAATTGAAAGTTCGTACTTCCATATTTATTTTATTGATCTTCATATGGCTTTCCCAAAGCAATTCGTAGGGATTCTTTTTCGTAAATCGAAAAGCTTCAATTTTAATGAGAAGAGAGAGTTGTTCCATAGAGAGAGGCACACGTTCGATAAAATCATCTAAGTCTTTAAAGATGCCTTCCTTTTCTCGATGCGCACAGATTTTTTTTACGGTACTTGTTTCGATAGACTTAACCAAAATAAAGCCAAGAAGGATGTGTTTACCTGAAATAGAGGTAGCTAATTCGCCAGCATTCACACAGGGAGGAGAAACAATAGCACCATGCATACGTGCTTCATGCACATAGAGTTCGGTTTGATAAAATCCCCCAAAATTATTGAGGGTGGCCACTAAATATTCTAAGGGATAGTAGGCTTTGAGAAATAAGCTCTGATAGCTTTCTACTGCATAGGAGGCCGAATGCCCTTTTGCAAAGGCGTAACCTGCAAAACTTTCAATTTGCCTCCAAACTTCATTCACTTCTTCGATAGGATATTTTTCCTTTGCACAGTTTGTAAAAAATTTATCTTTGACCGCTGTAAATTCTGATCGCCCTCTGTATTTTCCTGACATTCCCCTACGTAGGACATCGGCCTCTCCAAGATCTAGTTTTCCATAATAATGAGCCACTTTAATGACATCTTCTTGATAGACCATGATGCCAAAAGTTTCTGGCATAATTTTTAACATGATGGGTTGCGCTTCTTTGATACGATCGGGGAAGCGGCATCTTAAAATATATTCTTGCATCATACCTGATCGGGCTACGCCTGGCCTGATGATAGAGCTGGCTGCGACCAATCCCAAATAGCTGTCAACTTGTAGTTTTTTGAGGAGCATGCGCATGGCAGGAGATTCTACATAAAAGCAACCTATGACCTTGCCGAGTCGGAGTAGTTTTTTTATTTTCCCATCGGTTTTAAAACGCTTGATGTCATGAATGTCTACAGGGGATATGTTAGGATGGTTTTGTGCGATAATACTTACGGCATCTTTGATTTTTCCTAATCCTCTTTGACTTAGAATATCAAACTTATAGAGTCCAATGTCTTCCGCTGTGACCATATCAAAATGAGTGGTAGCGTAGCCTTTTGGCGGCATCAACGTAGCCGTATAATAGTTAATCGGTCTTTCAGAAATTACAATACCTCCCGCATGAATGCCCAGATAATTGGGAAATCCTTCAATTCTTTTGGCGTAAGTAATGACCAATTTCGAGAGTTTATCGAAAGCGGGTTCTTGTGTTGAGGTCCCTTTTGAAAGGAGATCTATTTCATGTTTGGGAAGGCCAAATACTTTACCGAGTTCACGTACAGATGCACGGTATTGAAAAGTATTGTAGACGGCAATGAGTGCCGTATGGGTGAATCGTTTAAAAATAAAATCGATGACATCATTTCGATCACGCCAAGAAAAGTCAAGGTCAAAGTCTGGAGGAGTTTTTCGATAAAAATTAATGAATCGTTCAAAATACAGATCAAGTTCTACCGGATCAACATCTGTAATTCTGAGTAGATAAGCAACGATACTATTGGCGCCACTGCCTCTTCCGACATAAAAATAGCCTTTGCTTCTTGCGTAGTTGATGATTTCCCAATTTATGAGAAAATAGGAGACAAAGTTTTTTTGATGAATGATATTTAATTCCTTCTTTATTCGATTGAGAATGATTTCATTGGGATTGGGATATCGATAAGGGAGCCCCTGTTCACATAGTGTTTTGAGTAATTCAAAATCTTTTTTTCCGTCACCCGAAAAAGTTTCTTGATTTTGGGAATGTATGTGTTCGAAATCAAAGGAGATCGTGCATTGATCGAGTAGCTGATACGTGTTTTCAATGAGTTTGGGCCATGCGGCAAATTGGTATTGAAGTAGCTTTTCATCGATATATAAGTCATTGGCTTGACCTTGTGTATTTAAAGAGAGTTTACTTAGTAAGGTATTTTGATCGATGGCTCGGAGTAACCGATGTGTATTGAAGTCTTTTTTATCTCTAAAAGAAGAGGTATGAAGAATAAGGATTTTATCGATATTGAGGGATACTCTGCTGTATTCAAGTTCAGGGATGTGCTCTGTATTCACGCCCAAGAATTCATTTTTTTTTAATATAAAATGGCGGCATTTAGTGTAGGGGTAAATCACAACCGTATCTTCTAAGGTCTTTGCCTGCTCAGGGATATCGGATACGTCCGTAAAGCTGGACAGGTACGTATTGATCTGTTGAAATCCATTATTGTTTTGAGCTAACAGGACGAATTGTTGTATGCTGTTATTTCTAAAATCTACACCTAATACGGGCTTTATATTGTATTTAGGGGCCATACGGACGAAATCTAGAGAAGCAGAGGTATTATTAATATCGGTAAGTGCCAATGTTTTAATACCCTTTTTTTGAGCCATCTTGAGGATAGATTCAGGAGCGACGGTTCCGTATCGAAGACTAAAATAGCTGTGGTTGTTGATAAACATTTACTAATATTTTTAGTAAATGCTAATTTAAATAGTTTGAAATATTTAGAGCCTAATTTTCAGTTTTTTTATTAAAAAGAATCAGTAAAGTCAAATAAATATTACTTACCTATTAATATTACATTAATGTAATATTAATAGGTAAGTAAGGGATACTTTTAAGAAAGATCAGATGCTTTAAGGAGAAAATGACTAGGGCCTGAACAAATCGGGATGTTCTTTATCATAAGGGGTAATTTCTTGTAGAAAGCGCGCCAAGGACAAAATACTTGCCTCATCGAAATGATTTCCCAAGAGTGTGATGGATCCTGGATTTTCATCGGCATAGGAGCCATTGGGAATCACCACACATGGATGACCCGTGAGATTGGTCATTAATAATTGCTGACTGAATGAGGGGGCCACTAATACATCGATATCAGACATTAATTCGTTGAATTGCAAGGTAAGTTCATATCTCAATCTATTGGCCTGAATATAAGCTACGGCTGGAATCAATTGAGCCGCTCTAAACACATTGGGCCACGCATTATCTATTTGTCTGACCATCAGGCTATCTTGATTTGATTGGGTAAGAAAGTCAAAGGCAGCCGCCGCTTCTGCTTGCAGGATAAAACCTAAGGCCTCTGTGGGTATATTTTCCGGTAATTTTTTTTCGACTAGATCGTATCCTTGAGATTTCAATAATGACAAAGTATTTTGATCATTTTCTGAATAAAAATCAGGATTTTGATCATGAGTAAGCACCCCAATACGAAGATTTTTTATCGTTGAATCATAATGATAGTTAAAGGGAGCGTCTTTTACCGAGAGGTCTTTGAAGTCTGTTCCTCTGATGGCTTCGAATACCAATGCACAGTCTAAGGCATTTCTGCAAATGGGTCCTAATTTATCCATCGTCCAACTGAGTGCCATGGCTCCATCTTTGCTGACGCGGCCAAAAGTGGGACGCAGTCCCGTAGCACCACATCGAGTAGATGGAGAAACAATAGAACCTCGAGTTTCGCTTCCGATCGCAAAAGGGACCAATCCGGCTACTGTTGCGGATGTTGATCCTGCTGAAGACCCACTGCTACCTTGCTCAAGGTTCCAAGGATTTCTGGTTTTACCACCATACCACACGTCACCCCAGGCCAGGGCACCCAAGGTTAATTTGGCAACCAATACTGCGCCTGCAGCTTCTAATCGGTTAATTATTTCAGCATTTTCAGAAAAAATTTGTGACTTAAAAGGAGTAGCACCCCAAGTCGTCTTATATCCAGCCACATTTAATAAATCCTTAGCACCATAGGGGATGCCGTGTAGGGGTCCTCGATAAATGCCTTGACTGATTTCAAGATCTGCTCGCTGGGCTTGGCTGAGGGCCAATGAATCCGTTATGGTGATGACACATTGTAAGGTGTCGCCATATTTTTTTAGTCGATTGAGAAATAATTGGGTTAATTCTACAGAAGTGATTTGCCTATTTTTAATCAGGTAAGCTAATTTGTTTACGGGATAAAAAGCCAATTCATTTTTATCTTTTGGAAGAGAGACAGACGTGGGAAGACGCCAATCTATGATAGATTGTTTGACTGGGATTCGAGAATGATTTACCGGTGGGATCCAAATTAAGCCTAAGGGTATATTATTTGAAATATTCTGTCTTCGTAAGGCATTAAATTGTAAAAGATGTGCGGCTACCGCAGGTTTCATTTGTGAAAGTTCTGCCGAATCAAAGTCTAAACCGATGAAGGCCGATGTAATTCTAAGACTGTCTTGACCCTTGACGGATGAATGGAAAAAACCGCATAAGAGGAATAAAAAAACATTCCGTAGCTTAAAGAAATTTTTACTTCTCATATCATTTTTGAATAAAAAGGTTTTTCTGTGATTTGGGTCCAAGGGATAATTTTTTTTTGAAATTCCAAAAAGGCCGAGTAGATTTTTTTACTTTGTGGATCTTGTTCCGTTAATTCGGTAATGGTTTCAACAGTTTTTTCTCTAAGATTGTCCATCACAGCATCAGGATAAGGTCTCATACTCACCGTGGGTTCTGTTTGAATCTTTGGTAAATAGGTGGCGTTCATCGTATCAAATTTAATGGGAACGATTCGATTCAAACGAAGACATGCTGTTCGAATGATTTCTTGTAAATCTGTAGGAAGGGCTTCAAATTTTGACTTATTGACCAGCATTTCCAATACGGTACCTAATTCATGCCAACCTGGGTAATAATAATATTTAGCCACATTATGGAATCCCATCAGGTAATCATGATACGGACCAATCCATTCAGTAGCATCGATTACGCCTCTTTCCAAATTGGTATATATTTCTCCACCAGCCATGAGCATAGGCGTACCTCCAGCTTTCGCCAATACCTTCCCCCCCAAGCCAGGCATGCGCATTTTAAGGCCTTTTAAATCATCGATACTGTTGATTTCTCTATTGAACCACCCACCCATTTGGCAACCTGTATTTCCTGCACTGATGGGGAGTAAATCGAAAGGTGCATAGAGCTCTTCCCATAATTTTTGACCTCCATTGCAAAGAATCCAGGTATCCATGAGCTGGGCATTTACACCAAAAGGGATAGTTGAGAGGAATTGACCTGCAGGAAGCTTACCCGCCCAATAATAGGCGGATCCATGATTCATTTCTACTGCCCCATTGCTTACCGCATCGAAGCCTTCGAGCGCTGGAATCAATTCACCACCACCATAGACGGTAATTTCCAATCGTCCTCCAGACATTTTTTTAACCCATTGTGCAAGTTCATTACATCCCTCACCTAATATAGGAAAATTAGGAGACCAAGTAGTGGTCATCTTCCATCTATAGGTATTGTTGAAGTTGATGTAGGGGCCCTTTTGAATATTTTGAGCAGCGTCCGTTTGACAACTGACCAGACCGAAAGTACTGGCTGCCGCTACGGATTGAATAGATTTTTTGAGAAAAGTTCTCCGTTTTTTATTGGTTTTTTTCAAGGTATCTTAATTTAACGAGATAAAACGAGGGTAATGATTAAAACACAAATTATTTATCTTTTCTTAATTATTAGTAAAACAAACATATAAAATGGGCTAACGGCTAATTCAATCAATTTCTCAAGTGACTAACCAAATTAGGACATTTTGTCCTTTTTCCCATTTTATTGACGGAGACATCAGTCAAATTGACCCAAAATATCAAATGGTATCGAATTTGTGAATTCAATAGAAGAAGTGCTTAGAACTTGCTCAATATGAATTTTAACAATTATACCATAAAATCTCAGGAAGCTTTAAACAAAGCTACGGAGATCGCTACGACCCGAGGTCAGCAAGTGATTGAGACCGGTCATTTATTACAGGCTATTTTAGAGTCTGATGAAAATTTGATTTCATTTTTATTTAAAAAAATAGGAGTCAATCGATCTATAATTGAATTAAAACTAGACGAAATTGTCCATAAATATCCTTTGGTGAGTGGAGGTCAAGCTTATTTATCAAATCAAGCGGCACAAGCATTACAGAATGCAGAAGGCTTTTTAAAGAATTTAGAGGATGAATATGTAGCCATAGAGCACATTATACTCGGGATACTTAAAGGGAAAGACCAGACGGCTCAATTGCTCAAGGATTCAGGCTTTGCCCAAAAAAGCATTTTAGCAGCTATTGTTGAGCTCAGAGGGGGGCAAAAGGTCCAGGATGTGCATGCGGAATCTAAATACCGCGTATTGGATCGGTATTCTATTAACCTCAATGCGTTAGCCTTAAAAGGTAAAATCGATCCAGTGATTGGACGGGATGAAGAAATCAGAAGGTTACTGCAAATCTTGGCCAGAAGAACCAAAAACAATCCCATTCTTTTAGGTGAACCGGGGGTTGGTAAAACGGCCATTGTGGAGGGGTTGGCACAAAGAATTGTCTCAGGAGATGTACCTGAGAATCTTAAGTCTAAAGTTATTGTATCCCTTGATATGGGCTTATTGATTGCTGGAGCAAAATTTAAAGGAGAATTTGAAGAGCGACTCAAAGCAGTGATTAAAGAAGTAACCGATAGCGACGGTGAGATCATCCTATTTATTGATGAAATTCATGTACTTATCGGGGCAGGGGGAGGAAATGACGGCGCCATGGATGCGGCCAATTTATTGAAACCAGCGCTTGCGCGGGGTTCATTACATACAATAGGGGCCACCACCTTGAATGAATATCAAAAATACATCGAGCGAGACAAAGCTTTGGAAAGAAGATTTCAATCGGTTCAAGTGGCTGAACCCAACCTTCAAGATGCCATATCCATACTCCGAGGGATTAAGGACAAATACGAATTGCACCATGGGGTGCAAATCAAAGATGAGGCCATTATTTTAGCGGTTGAGCTATCCAGCAGGTACATAACTGATCGATTTTTACCTGACAAAGCCATTGATTTAATCGATGAGGCTGCTTCTAAACTGAGAATAGAAATCGATTCCCTTCCTGAGGAATTAGATGAGCAGAACAGAAGAATTAGGCAGCTTGAAATTGAGAGAGAAGCCATTAGAAGAGAAAACGACCAAGCCAAAGCATTGGACTTGAGTCGTGCCATTGCAGATTTGGAAGGGACTCGTAACGAGTTGAAGGCCAAATGGGAAAATGAAAAAGGGATCATTCATGGTATAAGAAAGCAAAAAGAGGCGATTGAAAACCTTAAAATTCAAGCAGATCAAATGGAGCGTAGAGGTGAATTAGGTCGTGTGGCTGAGATTCGATACGGTAAGATCATTGAGGCTGAAAAAAATTTGAAGGGTTATCAAACTCAGCTTTTGGAGATGCAAAAAGGGGATTATTTGTTAAAAGAAGAAGTAGATGGAGCAGATATTTCAGAAGTAGTAGCCAAATGGACTGGTATTCCATTGGCAAAGATGCTTCAAAGTGAAAGAGTTAAATTATTGCATCTTGAAGAGGAAATAGGTAAAAAAATAGCGGGTCAATCCGAAGCCATTGCTGCCGTTGCGGATGCGGTAAGAAGGAGCAGAGCGGGCCTGCAAGATCCTAAACGCCCTATTGGATCTTTTATATTTTTAGGGACTACGGGTGTAGGTAAGACAGAGCTTGCCAAAGCATTGGCAGATTATTTATTCAATGATGACAGTTGTATGGTTAGAATTGACCTGTCTGAATATCAAGAAAGTCATGCCGTCAGTAGACTGGTCGGGGCACCTCCGGGTTATGTAGGTTATGATGAAGGGGGACAACTTACTGAAGCGGTAAGAAGAAAGCCCTACAGCGTCATCCTTTTGGATGAAATTGAAAAAGCCCATCCAGATGTATTCAACGTATTATTGCAGGTATTAGATGAGGGTATTTTGACAGACAATAAAGGGCGAACTGTTAATTTCAAAAATACCATCATTATCATGACGACCAACCTAGGGGCTCATTTAATTCAAGAAAACTTCGAGCGATTAGAAGTATGGAATTTTGAAGAAATTATAGCGGATACGAAGCGACAGGTATTAGATTTAGCTAAAGTATCTTTTCGCCCCGAATTTCTCAATCGAGTAGATGAAACCATCATGTTTAGGCCCTTGACCAAAGAAAATCTGAGACAAATTGTAGGTATTCAGTTTAAATTGATCCAAAAGAGACTGGAAGAGAACGGAATTAAGATTGAGGCCGATGAAAAAGTATTGCTGCACTTGGCTGAAATAGGCTTTGATCCCCAAATGGGTGCGCGTCCATTGAAACGAATATTACAAAATGCCTTATTAAATCCATTGTCGAAAGAAATCCTACAAGGAAATTTAAATAAAGAGGCCGTCATTGGGGTGACTCTAAATGAGGACCAAAACATTGAGTTTATCAATTTAGATGATGTATCTGTAAATTGATTTAGGTTTATATTATGTCTTATTGGAGCGTAAAGCGCGAATTTATTCAGTTTTAATGTATTTCGTGAAATTTATTTGCAGAAATTAGGGTTAAAAGGGCATGAGAAGATCTTCAATGGGATACCGATTCGGGTGGATTAAAATCCTGTTCATCCTTGTTGTTTTTTGTAGTCCGCAGCTACTGTACAGTCAGCAAAAGACATCTGTGAAAATTAATATTGATCAGCAGATCAATATTAATTTTCGGATAGGGATCGCAGGACAATTTTTATTATTTCACGCCAAGGACGATCGTGTGGTCGATTATTATCACTCTGAAATACACATGAATCAGACCTATTCAATGATAGGTTTGAGCCCCGAAATTGCGATTGAGATCTCGAAATTTTTTAGCCTCACCTATGCGCCCACCTTTCGATATGGATATTTAAGAGAAATTTCTTTTGACCAAAAAATCAAGACATTTTATCATGATCACCATTGGGCCATATTTAACAGACTCAATGTACATAATCAGCTAGGATTAGGTTGGTCTATTTTAAATACTGGCAAAGGCTTTTCTGGTACGCTTATAGAAGTCTATGAAGATGGAAATGTCTCTCAAGATGATTATATGGATTTACAGTTTATGGCCTTTGCTTTGATCTATAAACGTTCTTTACAATTCGAGCAGCTAGATTATGAACTTAAAGCTCTGATCGTTCCTAACGCAGGGATTTCTTTCATTCCCGCAGTGAAGCGATCTTTTATTTTTGGTTTTGCTTTAAGGTATAGACTTCAAAAAAAAATCAATCCAAAGCAGCCAGTACTTTACTGATGTGGGGTGCAATAAATAATTGTTGATCATTCACAACCACGACAGGGATACTGATTCCCTCAGTATGGCCAGAGGCTTTTACTCTTGCTACCATTTCAAGGGCATATTGATCACTTACATCAACATCATAAAAAGTATACTCCAATCCAATAGAGTCTAATTTTGCCTTAAAATTAACGCAATGTGGGCATTGAAGACTGCCATAAACTACGATTGATTTTTGTATAACTTGAGCAATGATTTTTTCGTTGGTGGTGGTATTTGCCGGTGCTGAACCGCATTGGATCAGTGTACCATTTAAGATTAAGATTAAAACTATTGGTAAGATTTTCATATTATTGATATTTTTTAAATTAAAGTATTGAGTCTTACATAAAACCAATGCCTTCTGTGAGTAGTTGATTGTAAGTAGTCAAATTAAAACTATATAAGAAGGGTGCACGGTGCGCCCCTCCTGTTATTTTTTTTTCATGACGTTCAAAAATACCCAATTTCAACATTTTTTTTTGAAAATTTCCACGATCTAATTTTTTAATTAAAATGGACTCATAAAGAGATTTCAAATCGGTCATGGTAAAAAATTCGGGGAGTAAAGACAAGCTAAAAGGTAAGTAATTCAATTGGATACGAATGTGGCTGAATGCTTTATGAATGATTTTTTTATGATTGGCATAAAGGGGGGGTAGGCTGTTTAGGTCTACCCATTTACATTGATCGCTCATCGGATCAGCTTGAGGCACCACAGATTTCATATTGAGCAATGCAAAATAGCAGGTGGTGATGAATCTTTGATCCAACCAAGCCAGGAGTTTTTTATTCTCATCTCCGATGAGATCATGAAGGAAATCTAAATCTTGTCTATCCAGTCCCCCAAAGGTATGAAATTGACTTAAAAAAACATCTTCAAAGCTCAAGCGTTCTTTTAATATCGATTTGGCAGCCTCATCTAAATTTTGATTTTTCAGAACAAAGCCTCCTGGTAGGGTCCACAGGTTTATTTCTTTTAATTCGAGGATTAATACTTTGATTTTTTTTTGATCCTCAAAACCGAAAATTACGCAATTTACGGAGTAGCCTGGGATATAATGATCTACATCTGTGGATATTTGATTTAATTGGTCAGTACTTAGGTTCATAAATGATAAGTTTCGAACTTCAGAAATTTAATGTATAGAGCATAAGGCCTGCTTCTGGTAAGCATTGAAGGCATGGTGATTTTCCATTTTTCATCATAAATCCAAGCTTAAGATAGGGCAATATAATTAAAATTCGAGTTTTGTTTGACATGGGTATCTTAAACAGATTTCGATTACTGCCAAGTTTCTAGTAATTGATCTTTGTGCTGGACGATATTTTTTATGGCGATGTCAATTTCTCTTTTATGTGTTCTAAAAACTAGGATACATAACCGAATGACAAATCGGTTTTCGATCATTGTACTGGAGAGAAAGATCTGACCCTCTTGCTGAATATTTTGAATTAACTCTTTGTTAAAGTCATTATTCTCGCCCCCATCCATAGGGTACCAAAAGGTAGTAATGGTGAGTTGAGGAGGGCCACTTGATTGAAATCCACAAGCCAATATTTGTTCATAAAAATATTTTGAAAGAATTAATTTTTCATTTAAAGCAGCTCTGAAAGGAGCAATACCATGGATTTTCAGGGGTAACCACATCCTTAACCCTCTAAAGGGTCTGGTCAATTCGATGGATAAATCTGCAGGAGATACATTCATATCATTGGTTTCGAAATCTTGAAAATAAGCCGCGGTATCACTGAAAGTCTTTTTCATATCCGCTCCATTTTTGATCAAGATAACTCCAGAGCCGTAAGGGAGGAACAGACTCTTGTGAGGGTCCAAGACTATTGAATCTGCAGCTTCAATACCCTTTAATAATTTTTTTCCTGTCGAAGTTAATAAAAAAAACCCTCCATAAGCCGCATCAACATGGTACCAAATTTTATTTTTTAGAGCAATGGATCCAATGGCTTTAAGAGGGTCGACGGCACCTGTATCCGTAGTCCCAGCTGACGCCACAATCATCCATGGGATACATCCATTAAGTTGGTCTTGCTTAATTTGCTTCTCTAATTGAGCGGGGATCATCCGATAGCCACTGTCAAGTTCGATATAACGGAGGATGACCTCTCCTAAACCTGCCATTTTTAATGCTTTAGTCACACAGTGATGGGTTTGTTTGCCCAAATAAATTACACAATGGACATGATCTTTGGCTTTTAGTTGAGTGACTTCGCGCGCGGTAATTATGGCAGTTAAATTGGCAATGCTTCCACCTGAAGTTAGATTTCCACAAGCTGTTTTCGGATAGCTAACTAAGGAGGAAAGCCATGAAATGACTTGGTTTTCCAAACGCACCGCACCAGGGTTTGCAAAAAAAACACCTGAATATAAATTGGTTATATCAGACCAATAATCTGCCAAGGCGGAGGTATAAACACCACCACCAGGAACATAAGCCATATCAAAGCCTGAAGCGGCATTAATTCCATCATGATCTATTTGATGCGAGGTAAGCCTAACGACTTGAGAAGGATCAGATCCTTCTTCGAGAAAATCCTCATCCCATAAAGTATTACTTTTATCTGGATTTGAGTAGGCCTTTCCATTAGGTAATTTTTCAAGAAATTTTTCAGTATGCTGGATGATGAGCGTCCTGATGTGTCGTCGTTCCTCCCTATTGGGATCTAGCTGTTTGGCAATTTTTTCTAAAGCGTCAAGGGATTTCATCATCAGAGGAATTAAGAGGGAGGTTCAACAAGATCGATAAGATTGCCATATAAATCAGCAAATACGGCGACTTTACCATGAGGGGTTATTTTTGCAGTTTTGATAATTTCGATGTTCTGTTTCTTGAGGTGATCATAATCACGATCAAAATCATCAGTGTGTAAAAATAAAATTACGCGACCACCAGTCTGATCACCTATCCTAGCCTTTTGAGCATCATTTTTTGCCTTGGCAAAAAGCAAGGAACAATCTGAATGGCCCGGTGGGCGTACCCTGACCCATCTCTTTGAAGTGGATAATTGGGTATCATCAATTAATGTAAAATTGAGTTTTTTTGTATAAAAGGCAATCGCTTCATCATAGTCTCTTACGAGAAGCGTAATTTGGGCAAAGAATTGGTTCATAAGCTTAAAGTTCATGATTTTTTGATAAATGGGTTACCATCAAATAATTTATATTGATTGAATAGGCCATCCAAGAAGCTTTAAGGAATCAAATTTAATTATTTCAATAGTCAAATTTGATTCATCTTCTCACAGTATTAGCTGCTACAAAAAAGAGATAGGAACCCTTCCGATGGTTCCATTAACTCAAGTAAAAGGAGATTATTTGTTTCTTAAGTTGTAAAAAGAAGATTTAGGATCTAAATCTAGGGGTGATGAGTCCATTTTATGGATCAAGCGCCTCAGCTGTCTTTGGGAGTTAAAAATTCTTCCCAGGTTAATTCTACTTTTTTTAAAGTCTCATTAAGTAAATACCACATGATGACCATAAGAATGATCATCATAGGGAGTGCAATAATGGGTAAACTTAATAAGTTCATCAGTCCGAGCTCCTGATTAAAGGCTTCTGTACCTGGATCACTCACAACAATCCATGTGGCTAAGCAAAAATTAAGAAAAGAGGAAATAAAAAATGTACCTCCTAAAAGGAGTGAACTAAATTGGAATCTTGTATTAAACCATTCGTTTTCAGAGGGCGTGAGTTTTTCTCTTAGCCCCTCAATGTTTAATGTTTCTTCAAAAAACAATTTAAGTAATGGATACTTTGTGTAAGTAGAGATAATTACAGCAACGCCAATGATACCAGGTATAAAGGCTTCTTTTACGGCCAGCCAACTGGCAGAAAAGTGAAATATACCTATGCCACCGGTAAGCAATACGCTAATGAGTCCCAAGACAGAAAAAAAGTTAATTTTCTTATTAAAATACAATTCTGAAAGTCCATAAAATATAGGAAAACTTAAGGCAATCAATAAACCATAAAATGAGCCTAGTGTACTTTCTGAACTGAACTTAGTCAATATAATCGTGGGGATGATGAGGTTACAGATCAGATTAAAAAAAGAGGAGCTTGATTTAGTCATTTTGTTATTTGATGCTAATTAATTCTATTAAATAATATTTCAGATAGCCCCTTATAAGTAACCAAGAGGTCTAAAATAATCATGATTTCAGGGCTTGATATAAAAAAAGCTATTAGGTAATTTAAAAGAAAAATGATAGGTATAATTTATCGTAATCATTAAACTTTGGGAGTCTGTCATTATTCAAACAATAGATTAATTAGAGTGCAGATCCAGGGCGTTCAAAATTTCGGATTTTTTTAAAAGTTAAAATAGGGAATTTCTCAATTAAAGCATCAACTCCAATTTCTATGGCATAGGGTTTCCAATCGCTGTGATAACTGGATGGAACGATTTGCCTTAATGGGATACCTTGACTTAATAAGACATAAGCGACCATTTGAATATCTTCTAGTGAAACATCTTCTCCAAATCGAAGAACATTAGCGACCTCCTTTGAATTATTAGTATATTTATTATGTATTTCAAAGCCCAGTTGAGTTAATGTCATGGGTTGTTTAGCCCCATCCTTACGGTTGTAGTATTGAACAAGAACATCAGATCGCAATTGATTGGGTCGAAGTTTATTGATTATGCTGTTTTTATAATTGTCTAATAAATAATCAAAGAAAATCGAATCAGCAGGATTCATCAATATTTTCTGTTGTTTGGGCTTTGCTGTTCTCTTCTCCTGAATAGGAGTCATGGGTAAGGGAGTTTCCTCAAAAGCAATATTGAGTGTATCAATTACTTCTTTTCCCTTTTCTTCCTCTTTTTTTTCTTTAATGACGAGCGTGTCATAGCGGGTGGGATTCGTTGGCAAATAAGTGGGTTCATTGTAGGCCACCAACGTTTCTTCGGTAGGCCGAGGGTCACCCATAAAATCGATACCAAATAGGACCGAAAAGCCTATAAAGACTATTAATAAATAAAGAAGTGACCGATCAGGAAATTTTTGATTCATTAAACTATTTACTACAAGATAAAATTACGCATTATATAATTAATAGAAAAAAGTCAAGGTTTCCTGCACCTTGACTTTTTTCTATGATCAGTTTATTATATTAAGACTTACTCTTTAAAGTTAAATCTAAGGCTACTGGAGTAGCAATAAATAGCGATGAATATGTACCAATAATTATACCTACTAAAAGCGCAAATGAGAAGCCTTTAAGCACTTCTCCACCAAATAAGAAAAGAATGATCACAACGATCAACGTAGTCAATGAAGTGATGAAAGTTCTACTGATGGTATTGCTTAAAGATTCATTAAACACTTGATAGATTTCAGAACCTGACTTGATGCCCAAATTTTCCCGGATTCTATCAAAGACCACTACCGTATCATTAATTGAATATCCAATAATGGTAAGTATGGCAGCAACAAAAACTTGATCTACCTCAAATGAAATGCCCAAGAGGTTTGCAATGGCAAAGGATGAGATGACGAATAAAGCATCATGTAAAAGGGCTACAATAGCACCAATACCAAACTGCCATTTCCTAAATCTCACCAAAATGTAAAGGAAAATACAAATCAATGCAATCACTGCAGATTTATAAGATGAGTTTTTGATATCATCTGCGATAGTGGCACCTACTTTAGAAGAGCTACCTATTGAAAAATGGGTGGCATCGACCGCTGCATCATTGGCAATGTAGGTTTGACCTGTAGTAGCTTCTAGTCCTGCGATCAAGGTTGCTTTAACACGTTCATCCGCAAGGTCTGTATCGTCATCCGTTAAATAGCTGGTCGTGATTTTGATAATCTTATCTGATCCAAAGGTCTTTACTTCAGTTCCTTGTCCATCAAAACTTTCAGTGAGCTGAGTCTTGAGCATGGACGTTTCCATCGCTTGATCAAAGGAGACAACATAAGACCTACCTCCTTTGAAATCTACCCCCATAGAAAGGCCATTAAAGATCATGGCAAGTACCCCTACGCTAATGAAAGTACCACTGAAAATATAAGCTATTTTTCTTTTGCTTAGAAAATCAAAATGAAAATGAGTTAAACTGTTCATCGATATTTTATTTGCAAAGCTGATGTTAGATTGATCTCCTTTTTTAGAAAACCATTCAATGACTACCCGCGTGATGAATACGGCAGAAAAGAAAGAGCAAATAATACCAATGATCAGCGTAATGGCAAAACCTTTGACAGGTCCTTGTCCGAGCGTAAAAAGGATGAATCCCACAATCATGGTAGTGACGTTGGCGTCTATGATGGAAGAATAGGCTTTCTTATAACCTGAACTAATGGCCTGTTTTAATCCGGACCCTAATCGTAATTCTTCCTTGATTCTTTCAAAGATTAATACGTTTGCATCGATAGACATACCGATGGTCAATACAATTCCTGCAACACCAGGCAAGGTCAATGAGGCATTTAATTGAGCCAAAATACCTAGAATGAAAAAGACATTCAAAAACAAGGCAAGATTGGCAATTAATCCACCTTTTGAATAATAGAAAACCATAAATACAATTACAATGGCCAAACCAGCCAGCATTGAATTGATGCCCTGTGCACGAGCGGATTTACCAAGCGTTGGTCCGATGACCACATCTTCGACAATCGTAGTGGGCGCAGGTAGGGCACCTGCCTTGAGAATATTTGCCAAATCTTGCGCTTCATCAATGGTAAAATTACCTGAGATGGAGGAATTTCCATTCGGGATTTCTCCTTGAACCGTGGGTGCCGAATAGACAAAATCGTCTAATACAATGGCAATTCTTTTCCCTATATTATTACCTGTGAGGCGTTTCCAAGCCTTCGCACCCATAGCATCCATTTGCATAGAAACGGCAGGTCTTGATCTTTCATCGAGATCTTGCCGTGCATCTATAATAGACTCACCTGTCAGTGGAGCTTTACCATTTCTTGATTTTTTGATGGCATACAATTCAAGAAGTTCAACGGGATCGAGGGCATCTTGCGTATCAATTTTTTTGACAAGCCAAAGAAACTTAACTGTCGAGGGAATGACGGACTGGACGCTAGGATGCTGAAGAATTCTATTGATTCTAGAGGTATCCTTTATTTTGTAAACCAAACCATATTGCGCTTGAAGCAAGCTAAAAATGGGAGATACCTGATTATTTTTGATTGTATCTAAAGAAGCAAGGGCTGAGTCAGCCTCTTGGCTTAAAGCGGTGGCGGGATCAGCGGTATTACTTGCCGTAGTATCATCATTATCCGATAATAAGGAGGAAAGATCCTCCAAAGCGGAAGGGTCAACGGCTTGTGCGTCGTCATCAGGCATCGAAGTAAAACCAATTTCTTTTACTGCAATATCGTTAATGCTTTGTAGGATAGGAGTTAATTCATTGATTTCATAAACCTCCCAAAACTCTAATTTTGCGACGCCTTGGAGTAGCTTTCTCACACGCTCTGGATTATCCACACCAGGCAATTCTATTTGGATTCTTCCCGAACCTTGTAATTTTTGAATGTTAGGTTGAGAAGTTCCAAATCTATCAATTCGAGTTCTTAGTATATTGAATGACCGATCAATGGCACCATCGATTTCTGTACCAATGATTTCCAAAACCTCGTCATCTGTAGAATTCAAATTGATACGCCCTCTATTGGAGGCATTAGAAAAAATGTAAGCCAATGTTTTTTCAGATTCTAATTGTTTATAGCGGGCATAAAATTCATCTAAAAAGTTGAGCTGTGTACCTCGAATATTTTTTTCAGCTGTATTGATGGCTTCTAAATAATTTGGATCTTGGTTGTTATCACTCAATCCCTTGAGGATATCAACTGGAGAAACTTCGAGTGTTACGTGCATACCCCCTTGCAAATCAAGTCCAAGATTTAGTTCTGTTTCCTTGATGTCTTGATAGGTATAATCTTGACCCAAAAGCGAGTAAATGGGGGTATTCCAAACCGAATCTAAATACCGTTGTTTTTCTGTGAAATTCACAGTCCCTGAAGGATCTGTAGCTTGGTCAGTGGCTTCTTGTTGGACGCCTTGAGCTACGAACGTAAAGGAGAGGTAGTAAATACACAAAAAAGAGATAATAACTGTCAAAAAGACTATAAAACCTTTATTTTTCATAATTGTTAAGTATTAAAAAAGTAATTGAAGAATTTAAATTTGAATAGGTGAGCGTTCTATAGGATACCCTAAGGGGCATTAGGGGAAATAATACGCTGGACCAGGACCAGAAAATGTTTAGAAAGAAAAAGGTCAAATTGATTTAATAATAGACTTACACATTTGCGTTCTTCAAGGCCAAAAAAAAGATGAATAAAGTCATTAGAAAATTTAAAATTGAGGGCCGCTGTAGGGGATTGATTTGCTGTATATACTGAAATGGCCAGCGTACTTATATCATTGTCTTGATTGTCTGAAGACGCACAAGGGGCCATGACCCTTTGTTCCATCTGCGGGACAAAAGCCATAGAAGAGGTCAACGACAGAACCATCACCGCAACAATGACAGACTTATAGATCCATATGTTATATGCTGTTTTCACAATCGCGGACAAAGGTAAGAAATTTATTGTCTAGATACTATTTTTAAATGTTGCTCGATCTCATCACAAATTAAAGGGAGGGATTTATCAAATCCATGTTGATTTGAAATGAGCAAGTTTGCCTGATTTTTCAAGGGTAAAATATACTTTTTATAAGCGGGCAGGGCATGTTTTTCAAATTGATATATGACCTCATTTAAGGCATAACCTCTATGATGTGAATCCCGGGCTATTCTTCTTTTGAGCATCACATCCTCTGGAGCCTCTAAAAAAATTTTGAGATCTAATAATTTTGATAATTGGGGATAATAAAAGGTAAATAAACCTTCAACTAGAATCACAGGACAGGGTTGAATAGTCAGTGTTTTGGCTACAACTTCTTTTTGATTGAATTGATATTCCTTCAGTTCAATGGACTTCCCTGATATTAGTTTTATGAGGTCAGAATAAAGCCGTTGATGATCAATAGCCTCAGGGAGGTCAAAGTTTTCAACACCTTGTTCATCTTTGACTTGAGCGTCCAAAGGCAAATAATAATTATCTAAAGAAACCTGAGCTATTTGGTTTTTCGAAAAATGCTGAGTTAACTGATTGGCAAAGAAGGTCTTCCCCGAACCACTCCCACCAGAAATGCCTATGATCAGTTGAGGGATCATCTTGATGTCAAATGTGCAAGTAATTTTTTAAGGGCGATACCTCTATGAGAGATTTCGTTTTTTTGAGATACGGACATTTGAGCAAAAGTTTCCTTAAAGCCATTGGGTTGAAAGATGGGATCATAACCAAATCCTTCGACACCCTCTTTTTCCAAGACTATTTTTCCATGAACGAGCCCTTCAAAAACAAATTTCCTCCCGTTTTCATCAAAATAAGTCATGATGGTTTTAAATTGAGCTTTTCTGTCTTTTTGATCGATGAGATTGGCCAATAATAAATCGATATTATCTACACTATGTCCGGTTCCAGCATACCGCGCAGAAAATACGCCAGGTTCGTTGTTGAGGGCAGAGACTTCCAAACCTGTATCATCCGAAAAACAAGCTTTTTGATATTTTTTAAAAATATATTCAGCCTTTATGAGCGAGTTTTCCTCTATAGTACTACCTGTTTCGGGGATTTCCTTTTCATTGAGATCACCTAAGCCCTGGAGCGTATATCTAGGTCCCAGTGCATTACGTATTTCACTTAATTTATGCGGATTGTATGTGGCAAAAATAAGTTCCATCAACGGACATAAAGAGGGGAAATTTCATACCTGAGCACAGAATAGGGAGAGATGATGTTAGATGGATCACTTGAAGAGCCGAAGCCTAAGGCAGATGGCAACAATACCACAACTTGACCCCCAGTTTTCATATTAACAAGGGCTGCCGAGATGGCTTCAAACAAACCATAACTTTGAAGCGATGCAAATAAAGAGGTATACTCTAGGGTCCAACCTGAAGAGGTATAGGTAAAAGTTAAAGGAGCAAAAATCGGATAAATGTAATACTCAGAAGAATCCGGAATAATGCTTGATTTAAAGACGATGCCATTTGCATCGTATGCGGTATAATTTATGGTAATGAGATCATTATAATTTATACTGTCGCCCTCTCCAACACTTTGGATCGCATACCTCGCTCCTGAAGCCGTTGTAAAAACTGGATCAAGACCATTTTCCTTTATGTAGTTATCTATAGTGAGGCTGTCGGATTCCCATATTTCTTGATAATCAATGGTTTCAATAGCTTCATTTTCCTCACAAGAAATGAAGACTGAGATTAAAGAGATGATGGATAGCGTCAGTAGGGATTCAACCCATCGATAAGATTTGGCAGCGTTCATATTGTTAGATTTAGACATGAATGAGTTAAAAATTATTGACTTTTATGTTATCGACACGTAATTTTTTGAGATGAATATTTTTCATTTCCACCTTCGGTTGGCAAATTAACGCAACGTCTCTGATTAGATGATCCATTGTGTCATTTTTATTTAATTAAATGGCGTATTATAATGTGCATTTTAAGCGGTTGTCGTACAAGTATTTTTTTGAAAAAAGCACATTTATGAAATTTGAGTTGATCCATATTTTTCTTTAAAATCAAGGGTCAACAATTCAAATTTTTCAACGGTTTCTTCTAGAGAAAGGTATGAAATACCTCCTGAAGCATTTTTATGACCTCCCCCTTCGAAGTGATCGCTTGCAAATTTATTTACGGCAAAATTCCCGGCAGATCGAAAAGATAATTTAACTTCTCCGGGACCTTCTTTGATAATGGTAGCCATGACAATTCCCTTGATGGATAGGGCATAGTTTACCAAACCCTCAGTATCTCCTTTTTCTAAATCGAACTGCTGAATATCTTTTTCTGAGATTGAGAAATACGCAATGTTTTTTTTCTGATCAACGATGAGCTTTTCAAGCAGTGAAAAACCAATAAATCTCAATCGGTTGATGGTATTGGTGTCGTAAATGGAACGACTTACTTGATTAATATTTGCCCCCAAATCAATTAATTCTGCTACCGTTCGATGTACTTTAGAGGTAGTGTTGGCATGCCGAAATGAGCCAGTATCAGTCATAATACCCGCATATAGACAGTTTGCTATATCTGCAGTGATGGCTTTTCTTCCGTCAACTGATAGGATAAAATCATAAATTAATTCGGCAGTTGCTGCTGCAGAAGTATCCCAAAGTCGGTAGTCATCAAAATCCTCAGGATCTAGATGATGATCGATCATAACTTTTAATGCGGGCGACGAGGCCACCGCATCCGCGAGCCCTTTGATTCTTTTGAGACCTGAAAAGTCCAAACAAAATATCAAGGCACAGGATTGAATCATTTCAAGAATTAAATCATCATCTGCTGAGTTGAACTCAAGAACCTGATCGTTGCCTGGGAGCCAAGAAATGAAATTAGGATAATCTGTGGGTGTGATTACCTGAACCTCATGACCCCTTGCTTTCAGAAAATGAAAAAGCCCAAGAGAAGATCCGAGGGCATCAGCATCAGGACTTGCATGCGTCGTGATGATGATTTTATGGAAATCTTCTAAAATGGGAATTAAATCAGTAATTGGCTTCATCAATTTTAATTTCATCAATATAATAAAGTAGTAAAAATCATAAGAATTATGGGGAAACACAAAATTTTTAATTTGAGTGGCCTAATTATTTAAAATACCTACTTTTGTCACTCTAAAAAATTTACACCTTTTATTAAGCTAAAATGGGATCGACAAAGACCTTTACAATGATTAAACCGGATGCCGTTGCTGCCGGTAATTCTGGGGCAATTATGAAGATAATTGAAGCTCATGGATTTGTAATTCATGCAATGAAATTGACGCAGCTCACAGCTGCTCAGGCTGGGCAGTTTTATGAAATTCATAAAGAGAAACCTTTTTATAATGATTTGGTGGGCTACATGTCTGGAGGGCCCATTATTCCTATGATATTGGAGAAAGAGAATGCGGTAGAAGATTTCCGAGCACTCATAGGGGCTACTAACCCGGTTGAGGCAGCCGAGGGAACCATACGTAAGTTATTTGCTACCTCTATCTCGGCCAACGCGATACATGGGTCTGATTCTGATGAAAATGCTTTGATTGAAGGGGATTTCTTTTTTTCAAATTTAGAAAAAACGAAATAATTTAAAAAGTATGGCGTTTCGAGCGATGGGGCCCTAGCTTTTACAGGCTACTGATTCGGGACTCTACCCAAAAGTTATTAAAACCTTCACCAAGATGAAGCATTATTTTTTTGAGCTGAAGTAATTCTAGGAGGGCTAAGAAGTTGAAAATTGCGAGTATTTTTTCCGGTTTTTCGGCCAACAATTCTTCAAAAGAGATACGCTGATTTTTGCTTACATAAAGCTTTTGAATCAAGACTTCTTTTTGACTTTCAATGGTGTAGGGATAAGGAATGACCTGGTGGATAGGTTTGTTTTTTTGTAGTTCATAGCTATTCAGAACTTTGTGAAATACTTTCATAAGCTTGTAAAGATCTAAATCCTGAACTTCGGCATCAACATTTACCAAAGCGGCAATTTTTTTAATCTCTATCGCTAGATTGCCACGGTTTTCTCTTTGGAAACGTGTGGCTTCTAAGTTAGAGAGTTGCTCAATAACAGATTTGTATTTTTTATATTCCAAAAGGTGTTTCACCAATTCCTCTCGAGGATCAATTTCATTGCCTGATTCATCTAAAACAGGTCTGGGAATTAACATTTTTGCTTTGATGCGCATTAGGGTAGCGGCTACCAAAATAAATTCACTGGCCACTTCAACATTCATTTTTTTCATTTGATGCAGATAGTCAAGAAAATCATGGGTAATGGTTGCAATTGGAATATCGTAAATATCTAATTCATCACGTTCAATAAAAAAAAGCAGAAGATCAAAAGGCCCTTCGAAAAGAGGGAGTTTAATTTCAAATTTTGTGCGTGGATCGTTAATTATGTAATCAGTCATCAGCTTAAGCAAAGATGCATGATTCGGAGAACCAAAAAAAGATTATTTTTGTAAATAACCAAAGAGTTCGTTAGATTGTATTTGCGACTTTTTGTCATAAGATAATCAACCATGCAAATTAAACAGGGTCCCCTTTTGTCAAACGTAGATCATCCTACAGATTTACGGAAATTAGAGACACAACAGCTGCCTCAATTTAGTGAGGAATTGAGAAATTACATTGTTGATCATGTCGCTACCTATGGTGGACATTTTGGAGCCAGTTTGGGTGTGGTTGAACTGACCGTAGCCCTACATTATGCGTTTAATACGCCAATAGATCAACTGGTATGGGATGTGGGACATCAGGCCTATGGGCACAAAATATTAACAGGAAGAAAATCTCATTTCCATTCTAATCGTGTCTATGGTGGGTTGTCTGGGTTCCCAAAGCGTGATGAAAGTGAATTTGATGCTTTCGGGGTAGGACATTCTTCTACAAGTATATCCGCAGCGTTAGGGATGTCCATAGCTAATCAGAGAGAAGGAAAGGGCCGACAGCATATCGCGGTCATCGGGGATGGAGCCATGACTGGAGGGATGGCTTTTGAGGCCATGAACCATGCAGGCGTCTCTAACTCCAACCTCATTATTGTATTGAATGATAATTGCATGTCCATTGATCCCAATGTGGGGGCTTTGAAAGAGTATCTTACGGATATTAGTACTTCTCAGATTTACAATAAATTTCGTGATGAGGCATGGAAAATTTTAGGGAAAGTCAGTAAGTTTGGCCCCAATGCGCAGGAGCTCGTGGCCGGTGTAGAAAACAGCATAAAGACTTTTCTACTTAAACAAAGTAATCTATTTGAGTCTTTCAATCTCAGATATTTTGGACCGGTAGATGGGCATGATGTGAACCATTTGGTGCATGTCTTCAATGATCTCAAACAGATCCCAGGCCCAAAAATTTTACATTGTATCACGAAGAAGGGTAAAGGGTACGAGGCGGCAGAAAAGAATCAAACCAAATGGCACGCTCCGGGTACTTTTGATAAAATTTCGGGTGAGATTCATAAAACTTCTTCCTTGACCCCACAACCCCCCAAATATCAAGATGTATTTGGCCATACTTTAGTCGAATTGGCAGATGAGAATCCAAAAATCATGGGAATTACCCCTGCCATGCCTTCAGGATCCTCTATGAATATTATGATGGAGGCATATCCTGAGCGGTCATTTGATGTGGGTATTGCCGAGCAGCACGCCGTTACCTTTTCTGCGGGTTTAGCCACACAAGGTTCGATACCTTTTTGTAACATTTATTCAACATTCATGCAGCGGGCATATGATCAGGTGATTCACGATGTTTGTGTTCAAAATTTACATGTGGTATTTTGTCTAGATCGAGCAGGGTTCGCTGGAGCAGATGGTCCTACGCATCACGGTGCCTATGATATTGCCTTCATGAGGTGCATACCTAACCTGATAGTTTCTGCACCCATGGATGAATCTGAGCTTAGAAATTTGATGTATACTGCCATGCAGGAAGGGCGTCCTTTTTGTATCCGGTACCCAAGGGGTAAAGGTGTTTTAGTCGATTGGAAAACCCCTTTTGCTAAAATTGAAGTGGGAAAGGGTCGTAGGATAAAAGAGGGAAGAGATATCGCCCTACTCACTTTTGGTACGGTAGGAAATTATGCGCTGACGGCTCATAAAGAATTGGAGAAAATTGGCGTAACTGCCGCTTTGTACGATATGCGTTTCGTCAAACCCTTAGATACAGCTTTATTGCATGACGTATTTAAATCATACGAGCATGTGATCACCATTGAAGATGGTTGTCTTATGGGTGGGTTTGGAAGCGCCGTAGCTGAGTTTATGGTGGACCATGGTTATCAAGCAAAACTAGAGAGATTGGGAATTCCCGATCGAATGGTAGAGCATGGAACACAGCTAGAATTGCATAAAGAATGTGGATTTGATCCTCAAGGCATTTATCGAGCAGCGGTAAAAATATTGGAGATCGAAATTGCCTAAAAATATTTGAACGGATCCGTTCAATCAAAAACTTGCCCTAAAAGAGTTACAAACTTTTCAACTTCTTCAAAGGTGTTGTACAAAGGTACAGGAGCCACTCTAATCACATTCGGTTCACGCCAGTCCAGGACTACCCCATTTTTTGTAAGGTGATCGAAGGCAAATCTTCCTTGATCGTAAAAATAGAGCGATAATTGACAACCTCGTTCTGATTCGTTTTTTGGAGTCAAAATATTAATATGCGGCTTGATAGCAGCATTATTTACTAGCAAATATTCTAAATACCCCGTTAACAAAATACTTTTCTTGCGAAGTTCGTGAATATTGGCTTTTTCAAAAATATCCAAAGAAGCCAAATGAGCTACAGAGGAAATAATATTAGCGTTGCTGAGCATCCAGCCGTCGATCCCAGGAATAGGATCAAAATCATTTTCCATTTTGAAACGAATGGTTTCATTTTGTCCCCACCAACCTGCTAATCTTGGGAAATCAGGATTATTGCCGTGTTTTTCATGTATAAATACTCCTGAAACATTCCCTGGTCCAGAGTTCAAATATTTGTAGCTGCACCAAGCCGCAAAATCAACTTGATCTTCATGGAGGGTCATGGGGATATTCCCCACGGCATGTGCGAGATCGAATCCGGCATAGGCACCGACTTTATGTGCCGCATGTGTAATAGATTTTAGGTCCAAAAATTGGCCACTATAATACTGAATACCCGGCAGCATCACCAAGGCCAGTGCGTCTCCGGTAGTTAAAATGGAACGGCAAATTTTTTCAGTAGAGAAATAACCATTTTCATCAGGGCTAATTTCGATGAGGTGGTCCTCTGGCGAGATGCCTTTTTGCTTCATATGAGAGGTGACTGCGAAATAATCTGAAGGAAAGGCCCCTTTTTCGATGATCATCTTTTTCCTAATCCCTTCGGGTTGATAAAAAGAAGCCAGTAGAAGATGCAAATTTGTGGTCAGGTTATTCATGGCGACCACTTCATGAGTTTTTGCTCCCACTAGATGGGCCATGGCTGTTTTGCCCTTATGATGATGCGAAACCCATGGATCTTCATCAAAATGTCCTTCAACCCCCTTTTCTGACCATTTTTTTAGTTCATGGTCAATTTTGGAGGACGTGATTTTAGGCTGTAATCCCAAAGAATTACCACAGAAATAAATGACCTCTGTATTGTTTCGCTTGGGGATGTAAAATTCTTTTCGAAATTCTTTTAAAGGGTCTTGTTGATCAAGAATTGTTGCGTTTACAGGGTTCTTTTCAAAATGCCTTGCTGCGTTCAAGTGTTTACTTTAATTAACCTGTGGGGGATGCTTTTGGATTAAGCTTTGCAATTCTGTGAGATTTCCTTGATTTTTGACCGCAGTATCCACAACTTAGAAATTTTATCAATTCACCTTCTTCATTCAGGGTTGCGGGCTGTATAATCTCTTCTTTGGAGACCTTCAGCGTTTGGTAATTACATTTATCGCATTTTAAGGCATGAAGCCTACCATTGTATTTTTCAATTTTTGTAAATTTAGTTTTCTCATCAATCCAAACATCATAATCTACTGAATAGGCATTTTCTTCCGCCTGCATGCCTTCATCTAAATAAACATCTTCTTCTTCTTCACTTAATAACTTCATGACATTACCCTCAGCTGAAATTCTTGGTGAATATCTTAATTTTTTCAGCCTCTTTTCAATGTAGAAAGGGAAATAAAATTTAAGCATATTTTGAACAATGACCCCTATGATGATGGTCATCATGGAGCTTAAGAAAAGTCGTACAAAAAACCAAATCCAAGTAGTAGGGTAGAATAAGGTATTGAGCAGGAGGGTTGCTCCGATGGCAAAAAGTAAAAATGAAAACCACAAACGTTTGATTTCATTCTTGTTGATGTAATCGTATCGAGATTTTTTATCACTCGTGAATAAAAGTTTTAAGTAGTGGCTCAAAACGAGTGAAAGACCAGCTGCAATCAATAAAATGGCAGTGTAATAACCATACTTGTTCCAGGTAGAGAGGATGTGATCAGGCATCATGGCAAATAATTAATTAAGGTGCTAATATTCTTCCAAGCCTAAATTTATCAACTTATTTCAAAGAAAACATTCTAGTATTCAAGAAATAGTTGCTTGGGCAGGTATTTTTTAAAAATAAAAATTTTATGAATTATTAGAAAGGTAGGCTTAAAGCTATTTAGAAACGTATTTTTGGTTTGAATTACTCTAAAAAAGGATTAACTTTTCCTGATGAAAATATGTTTTAAAATTGGGATCATTTTTATGACCCTTTTATTTGCTTGTTCTGGAGAGCATTCAAAAAAAATTCGAGACAATGACCCCCTAGAACTCCGTGAACGGGCGCATCGATTAAGTCAAAAAATCATCATTACCGATGGACATATTGATTTACCCTATCGCATGGCTAAGAAAGGATTCATGTCGCGTAATTCGGTTGAAGATGTATCTATTGAAACTGTGGGAGATTTTGATTATCCCAAAGCCAAAATTGGAGGACTAGACGCCCCTTTTATGTCGATATATGTTCCAGCAGCACTTCAAAAATCAGGAGGGGCTAAAGCTTTTGCAGACTCTTTAATAGATATGGTAGGTAGATTACCGCACGCCTTCCCAAATTTATTTGCCTCGGCAGGGTCACCAAGTGAAGTAAAGGGAAATTTTGAAAAGGCCCTTATTTCACTTCCTTTGGGCATGGAAAATGGGGCGCCTATTGAATCAGATTTGGCCAATGTGAAATATTTTTTTGATCGAGGCATCAGGTACATTACCTTGACTCATTCTTTAGACAATGACATTTGTGATTCTTCGTATGATACCAGCGAAGATACTTGGGATGGATTGAGTCCATTTGGGGAACAAGTGGTACAGGAAATGAATAAATGGGGCATCATGATTGATGTTTCTCATATTTCAGATAAGGCATTTTATGATGTAATGAATTTGACCCAAGCCCCTGTCATTGCGTCTCACAGTTCTTGTAGAAAGTTTACGCCAGGCTTCATGCGCAATATGAACGATGATATGATTAAACTTTTAGCAAAAAAAGGAGGCGTTATCCAAATCAATTTTGGTTCTTCATTTTTATCAAAAACCTCTCAGGATCAATTTTCCGAAATCAAGACCTATTTAGATGAATATAGAGCGACTCAAGGCTTGTCAGAAAATGACTCAACTTATGTCGCCTATGCGGCTCAATATTTAATCGAAACGGATCCTTTTGAGGAAATCAAAACCGTTGCAGATCACATTGATCATGTGGTAGCCATTGCTGGAATTGATTATGTGGGATTGGGTTCAGATTTTGACGGTGTTGGAAACTCCTTGCCTAAAGGACTGAAAGATGTTTCGATGTATCCTAACTTAATTTATGAGTTATTAATGCGAGGATATAGCGATGAGGATGTCGAAAAAATTTGCTCCCAAAATGTATTTCGTGTGTGGGAAGAAACCTTGAGTATTGCATCAAAAATTCAAACCCTTTAGTTTTTCTTCAGAGAACGGATAAAGGATGACCAAGCAAAAGGGTTTAAATAATTATTGGCCGCAGGCTGATATTGATACCGATTGTAATTCATTTGTTCATTCATGGCATTGCGGAAATTGGCATTGCCACTATTGACTTGATTGCGATACATTTCTCGCATGACTTCACTGTTCATCCAGACATTGAGGTTACTTTGATCAAACTCATTAGGTAATCGTGTAGCCAAAATAGCTGCTTTAAAAGTAGCTTCCGAGGGGTATGGAAAGATAGCTACATCTTCCAAGTAAAAGATATCTTCAGTTAGATAGACGACCAACTTCAAACTATTGGGGTCTTTATGAGAGGGAATGATATAGTAGGTTTTATCAAAGCCTACTGCAGAGAATATAATACTGTCCCCTTCCAAGACAGGCATTGAAAAAAAACCATAAGGATTGGTGGTCGTTCCACGTCCTCCTTGAGGGACATACACGTGAACGCCCGGGACAATAGATGCGCTATCATTTGCAAAGATGACTCCAGTAAATTGGATCACCTTTGGTGTAATTTCCCTAGTTTGACCATAAGTCAAAGAAGAAAGGGCAAGACAGAGAACAACGAAGGCGCTTATTTTTTTCAAGAATGAAAAAGTAATAAATTCATACGAACTAAACGCAAAAAGTTGACTTTTGTGATAACTTAGTCAAAAAATATTAATCTTGAAGCTTAAAAAATTCAGTCTTTTAATAGGAACTCAGATATTTAAGTCCTTTTCGGAGGAGTCTAGGGTTCGAATTATTCAATTACTGCTCGAAGCAAAAAGCCTCACCATTTCGGATTTGGTCTCCATTCTAGACTTTACCCAGACAAAGACCTCAAGGCATGTCGCTTATTTAAAGAATGCGGGTCTGGTTAAGTCGCACAAATTAGATCAATGGGTAGTTTACAGTCTCAAAGAGGAAGTGATAGAAATCGTGAGTAAGATGATGGTCTTTCTTCAAAAAGATCCGCAATTATTGAGAGATCTTGAGCTCTATGCTATTATGGATTCCAATAGAGAATTGGCCACGCACAAGGCCAAGACTAAAGAATTGAGAGCGTGACGAAATTATTTTTTGATTTAGATCATACTTTGTGGGATTACGAAACCAATGCGCGAGCCACTTTGGTTGAGATGTATCGTACTTTCAAGCTTGACCGGTTTTTCAGTGATGAAGCTCATTTTTTCCAAACATTTAAGCAACAGAATGAACAGTTATGGCATCGCTATAACGTGGGGGAAATAGATAAGCTCGAAATCCGAAATCATCGGTTTGGTTACATCATGAATGCCGTGAAAAACACAGATCTTAATTTAGCTCAAGAATTATCAAATCAATTCATCATTGAATGTCCTCGAAAGAAGGCATTGATGCCCAATGCACGTGAAGTACTAGATAAACTCGTAAAAGATTTTGAATTAGGGATTATTACCAACGGTTTTGATGACACTCAGAATATCAAATTGAAATACAGTGAGATTGATCATTTCTTTAAGTGGGTGGTAACCTCTGAGTCTTCAGGTCATCGAAAGCCAGCCAAGGAGATTTTCGATTTTACACTTGATTACTGTGGAGGAGCCCTAGGGGATATGGTCATCATTGGGGATAACCTCCAAACAGATATATTAGGAGCTGACAATACAGGGTGGAAGTCTGTTTGGTACAATCCCCAAAAAGAATCCATAGCACCCTCGCAATTGCAAGTCCATGACTTGATCGAACTCCCCGCGCTCTTCCTGTAAACCGTTGGTGATTGCTTATATTTGAAGTATATAAAGTAAATAAATAAACAATGTCTTACGGAAATTTCAAAATACCCCAACCTATAAATGAACCTGTACTTAATTACATTGAGGGCTCCTCTGAAAAACAGGCAGTTAAGGAAGCTTTAAAACAAGCAAAATCTCGGGAAATAGATGTGCCTATGTATATCGGATCTGAAGAAATCAGGACCGGAAAAAAAGTTAAAATGAGCCCTCCTCATGACCATCAATTCGTCTTAGGGCATTTTCACGAGGGGGATGCGAGTCATGTTCATGACGCTATTGAAGCGGCATTGGCAGCTAAGGAATCTTGGGCCAAGATGAGTTGGGAGCATCGAGCTGCCATATTTCTCAAGGCAGCTGATTTAATAGCGGGGCCTTACCGGGCTAAAATTAATGCAGCAACCATGCTCGGCCAATCCAAAAATATTTACCAAGCCGAAATAGATGCTGCTTGTGAGTATATAGATTTCTTGAAGTTCAATGCGACTTATATGGAAGAAATTTATAGTCAGCAGCCCAAATCGTCGGCCGGTGTCTGGAACCGAATGGAGTATCGACCCCTTGAGGGATTTGTGTTTGCAGTAACACCATTCAACTTCACATCCATTGCTGGTAATTTATGTACTGCTCCAGCAATGATGGGAAATACCATTGTATGGAAACCTGCCTATACACAGATTTATTCCGCTCAAGTCATCATGGAAGTCTTTCAAGCTGCAGGATTACCCGATGGAGTGATTAACATGATTTACGTCGATGGCCCCGTTGCAGGAGAAGTGGTATTCAACCATCCAGAATTTGCAGGATTGCATTTTACAGGAAGTACACAAGTATTTAAAAACCTTTGGAAAACCATTGGACAAAATATAGATATCTATAACAGTTATCCACGAATTGTCGGCGAGACAGGAGGTAAGGATTTTATTATGGTCCATGCTTCAGCTGATGTGCAAGAGGTTTCAACAGCTATCGTCAGAGGAGCCTTTGAATATCAAGGTCAAAAATGCAGCGCAGCTTCACGCGTATACATTCCAGATAATCTATGGGAGGAGGTTCAAGAGCATTTAATCAGTACTTTGAAGGGTATTAAAATGGGCTCTCCAGAAAACTTCACTCATTTTATCAACGCGGTGATTGATAAGAAATCCTTTGAAAAAATCACTCAATACATTGATCGTGTGAAAGCATCTAGTGATGCTGAAATCATAGCGGGAGGTAATTATGACGATGCTAAGGGTTATTTTATTGAGCCAACTGTGATCTTATCCAAGAATCCACGTTACGAGACGATGTGTGAAGAAATATTTGGACCTGTAGTTTCTGTCTATGTGTATCCTAAAGATGAATTTGAAGCTACCCTTACGCTCGTTGATCAAAGTTCAGCCTATGCTTTGACGGGAGCAATATTTAGCAAAGACAGATATGCTATTGAGCGGGCTTCAGATGTTTTACAGTATGCGGCTGGTAATTTTTATATCAATGATAAGCCTACCGGAGCAGTAGTTGGGCAGCAGCCATTTGGGGGAGCGAGAGGCTCTGGAACCAATGACAAGGCGGGAGCCCAAATAAATTTATTGAGATGGGTAAGTGCGCGCACGATAAAAGAAACATTTATGGGAGCGACTGATTATAATTATCCTTTTTTAGATTCTGAATAGGTTAGTTCTGAATGAACACAGAAGGGTTAGAGTTATAGCCTTATGAATATTTTGAGTTTTATTTTGTATTTAAATAGCGTAAAGGGTCTAATTTTTCTAAATACAAACAATGTTGTTACATGAGTATTTTTTGTAAATTGAACCCATAAACAAAGAAAATGAAAAGAGTTGGGAGAAATGATGTTTGTCCTTGTGGAAGTGGCAAGAAGTACAAAAATTGCCACGGAATCAAGGCGACGGTCAGTACACAGCGAAATAAAACTTTTTGGATGATTGGAGTATTGATTGCCCTTTTTATCTCCGCAATCTACGGGTTGTTCAATAAAAGTGAAGAGAGTGGAAGTACACGACCCGAGGGACAGGCCCCTGCAGGTAAAGTATGGTCAGCAGCACATGGTCATTGGCATGACTCCTAATTACGCAAAGTTCATAGGAAAGTCAATACCGCAGACTTTTTTTGAAAAAGGAAGTATTTTTAAAATATAATCTGTGAATATCAGGATTTTCCATTTAAGCATCCTTTTAAATTTTATAATTTCACCAAATCAGCAGGGACATTTTAGTGCTCTTTCTCTCCTGAGTGGTCCAATGAATCAGTAAGAGAATAGTATGAGATCTTTTTTAATAACTTTCGTTAGTTTAATACCTGCTTTTTGTTTTTCGCAAATAGATCACTGGGAGAGCGTAGTCCTACCGGGAGATGACTGGCATTACACGGTACCAAGTAGTCAACCGAGTGCTTTATGGAATCAGCTGGATTTTGACCATTCAAATTGGATTCAAGGGATGTCAGGATTTGGTTACGGAGATGATGATGATGCTACTTTAGTTCCTGAAAATACGATCTCAGTTTACTTGAGAAAAACTTTTGAGATCATTGATCTTAATGCAATAGAAAGGTTACGATTAGATATTGACTATGATGATGGATTTGTGGCGTATCTCAATGGCCAAGAAATCGCAAGAGATTTGGTTTCGGGAGTGACGCCTACTTTTGATCAGTTAAGCGATGGCCATCATAACGCATTATTACCTGATGGTCAAAAACCAGAATATTTTGATGTCGATGTCGATTTTTTGGTAGAGGGAACCAATGTCATTGCCGTACAAGTACACAATCAATCAAGTACCTCATCTGATATGACGGCTTTACCGGTATTATCATTGGGCATCAATAATACTGAATATACTTATCGAAGTACACCGAGTTGGTTTTTAGCGCCTATTTATGTGGATTTTCAATCATCTAATTTACCTATTGTAGTTATAGAAACGGTCAATAATCAATCGATTCCTTCAGAACCTAAAATTGCGGCAAACATGATTATTGTGGATAAGGGCGCAGATCTAAGAAACGATATTTCGGATGTAACCAACCTTGATTATTTAGATTTTAAAGGGGCCATAAAGATAGAAGTACGTGGTTCTTCCTCATCTCAATTACCTAAAAAGCAATATGCTTTGACTACTTATGATAGTCTGGGTCAGAAAGAGGACGTGAGTATATTAGGAATGCCCAAAGAGAATGATTGGATTTTAAATGGGATTGCCTACGACTCTTCGCTGATCAGAGATTATTTAAGTTATCAACTGTCTCATCAAATAGGTCAATATGCCTCGAGAGGTCAATATTGTGAAGTGATGCTGAATGGAAATTATGAAGGGATCTATCTTTTTCAAGAGAAATTAAAGGCCGATGATAATCGGATTAATATTAAGAAAATTCAACCAGAGGATCTTTCATTACCCAATCTTACAGGAGGTTATATCACCAAAACAGATAAAATTGAGGGTTCAGATTTGGAAGCTTGGAGCATGCCCAATTATGGTGGATGGGGGAGTAGTTTTGTCCATGAATATCCAAAATCTACGGAGATCAAACCCTTGCAGCACGAATATATTAAAGGTGAGTTTGAGCGTCTTGCAAACACATCTAGCAATAAAAATAGTTCTGTTAAAGACGGCTATCCATCTGTGATAGACGTTCCTTCATTTATTGATTTCATGATTTTAAATGAGTTTTCAGCCAATGTAGACGGTTATCAATTCAGTACATTCTTTCATAAAGACCGTAATGGAAAGTTACGTGCAGGACCGATTTGGGATTTCAATTTAACCTATGGCAATGATCTCTTTATGTGGGGGTATGATCGAAGTTTCACCTACGGATGGCAGTTTGATGATGGGGGAAATATGGGTGCAAAATTTTGGAAAGATTTATTTGATGATCCAGTTTATAGATGTTATTTAAATAAAAGATGGCAAGAACTTACTGATCCCGGGATGCCACTCAATACGCTGAAAGTAATGGACTTTATCAATGAAACGGTACTTCACATTTCAGAAGCAGCAGACCGACAAGAAGCTTTATGGGGGACCACAGGCATATTTGATCAGCAAGTCAGCGAGCTGAAGAGCTTTATCAGTGATAGGAATACTTGGCTATCCGGTCAATTGACATCGACAGCATCCTGTGCATTGGTAACGCAGCCGGCACTTGTGATTACTAAAATCAATTACCATCCCTTGGCTGAAGAGAATGAAGTTTCAAGTGATTATGAGTTCATTGAAATCACCAATGTGAGTGATGCATCTGCCGAACTTACTGGACTTTATTTGGGAGAGTTGGGGCTTACCTATCAATTTCCAAAAGGCATATTCATGGGGGCCCATAGTACTTTATATTTAGCTAGTGAGACGAATTCTTTCGAAGAACGTTATGGATTTACTCCCTTTGATGAATTTACCAGGAGCTTATCGAATCAAAGTGAAAAAGTTCAATTAATGGATGGCTATGGAAATATAATAGATGAGGTTTTGTATTCAGATGAGGCTCCTTGGCCTACTGAAGCAGATGGAGCAGGGGCTTATCTATCCTTAAAGGAGGTTGATCTAGACAATAATGAGGGGGCCAATTGGGAAGGACAATTAATCTTACCCGTTTATGACAATATTTTGGGTAGCATCAATACCCTACAGCCTTTGGTGTCCGTCTTTCCTAATCCAGTTCAGGAGGTTTTACACATCACTGCTAGTGGGAGGATTAAAGTCGTTAATGTTTGGAATATTGAAGGTAAATGTGTCGGGCAATACAGGTTTGATGTTAACAAAGCTGTGATGATATTAAACAGTTATCAAGCGGGAATCTATTATCTCGAAATTTATACTGAACAAGGGAGATTCTTAAGAAAACTAATCAAAAATTAAGTGAATTTTTAGTTCAGAATCACATAATAATGACGCTTAAATTTAGAGGAAGTATTTATAAATAATTTGACGGATTCACACAACGGCAATAAAAAACTCATACTACAGAGCAGTATGAGTTTTTTATATAATATCATTTTAACATGATATTAATTAGATAAAATGTCTAGTTATTATCATTTTCGGATAAATACTATAACTTTTTGTGTGTTTTACTAAAGAGTGATAAGACTTAAGTTAAACTTCAAGACTCTAATAAGCACTTATAGTCTTATTTTTCTCTCCTTTTGTTTGATCTTTTACCTGTTCTTGATGCTTTTTTCTTCCTTGGCATTTCTTTCGAAGCGAGAAATGATGTTCCTTCATTTAGCTCTAGGTCAGTTAAAACGGCAGTTTCGCTAAGGCTTAATGAGGGATCATTAGGAGAGGCCTGAATCATTGAGAACATAAAAAGTGTTGTAAAAGCGGCTATAATTTTTTTCATAGTTTCTGTTATTTAGTACAAAATTATTTACTGAATTTTTTTTTATAGCCTAAATATAGTCAAAAAGGATTAATTTCTCTTATTTCCTTTATTTTTTATCCAAAATTATGATTGAGTACTTTTTTTGTAAATAAATTAAACACGTCGGTTCCATCGCTTAAAAGATACAATTAAGGACAACTTAAAAACTTTTAAGAGCACACAAATAAGCCCCCATAAAAAATTTTAAAGAGGCTTTTTTCCATTATTGTGCGGGACTTGTGGCAGATAAAATTTGACCTAAAACGATGGTTTCCCATCCATCGGGCATGATTTCATCTAAGTTAGTTTCTGGCCAAGCACCCGTACCTTTCACATCATTAGCCAATACTTTGATGGCCGCCGCTCTTGTCGAAAATCCATTCCAGGTCATAACATTGGTAGTCTGGTTGGCATTGACAGGCAGGAATTTAGCTCCCACACCCCATCCTTTTAAACCCGTCTTGCTCATATTTTTTTTATGATAAGCCATCCATGCCTTCTCGCCTTTCAAATATCCCTCTAGATTATTGGCATGACCAAAGTTCATAATTATATATTCGAAGGCCTCTGTGGGAGCAATTTCCATTTGCCTTTGGTAGTAATAGATACCGGATGCTTCTCTCAAATCGCGATACAATATGTCTGGATCAACCCCTACGATGGCTTTGGTATTGGACCACCAATCGGTGCTTTCATTCATAGCATCAATACTTGCAAAGCCATTAACAAAAATATAGTTGTAGCCCGTATTGGCCTCACCTATGGTTCCATCCAACTTGATGAGTGCCCAGTTGACCAGTTGGCCTTTGTTGACGGCATCTTGCGCAACTTTTGAGACATAATCTACTTCAATTTTCTCAAAGAGCGCTTGATTTTCAGGGGATATCCGAACGCCATTTAATTGGTAAACGGCTTGCGCTTGACTCATTAAAACTAGGCATTACAATCCTATAAATATTAAAATATTTTTCATGATTTTTGGTTTATTAAGGTTTAAAAAAAAGTTTGAAAATTTAATGGTTTATCAACCTATTTTATTGTGAAGAGTTTGCGATCATCTGAAAAATAGGCATCATCATAAAACCATCGGGATTGTAATCCGTCATTTTAGATTTTTTCAATAAATCTGCAGGCATCTCATAACCTATTCGATACTTCATCAATTCTTCTAAAGTATTGAACATGTCCCATGTAGATACTTTGGCCCAATTGGTACCCAATGGAGCTAGTTTTCTACCAACGCCCCAATTGACCATACCCATGCGTTCCATATTTTTTTCGAAATAGGGCTTCCACAACGTTAAATTTTCTTGGATGAAGCCCTCTACATTTTCTGGACGAGCAAAATTGAATTGAATAAAACCTCCTAGGCCTTTGGCAATACTGCCTTCATCTAGATAGATATGTCTTGAATCAGCCGTCCAGGTATGGGTTGCACTCAGGGCACTGACAAGGGCTTGTTCTTCTGTACTAAGTACATCAGCGGCATGATTCCACCAGTTATTTTTTTCACTAAGCATTGCCTCAATACTGGCATTTGACTGAACGAATACATAGTTATATCTTTCCTCATCGTCAATATTGTCCATGGCCACATGTTTCAGAAATGCCCAAAAGGTGATATCTCCTTTTTCAGCAGCTTGCTTGGCCACTTTTTGCATGTACATAGATTGAACTTTTTCAAAGTCGTCGGTATTGCCTTCTATTCTTACAAAATGCATTGAGTACACACCATACTCTTGTGCTTGAATCATGTAGGTACTCAAGACGAGTACCATTGATATAAATAATTTTCTCATTTTTATGTTGGTTTAAAGATTTTAAATATCAAATATATAGAAAAGTGCTTTAATGGTTAAATATTTTAGATGATTGTATGTTGAGGCATAGGTGTTCATACCCGTAGAAGTACCCTAGCAAATACCTTCTTCTTTTACCAATTGTTCATACAGTCATCTCTTATGCCCAAGAAGGTAAAAAACATCCATATTATCCTTCCTTAGTCCATGGGAACATGGCCCTCTAAAGTCATCTTAAAGAAGAGTTATCTTTAGCTTTAAATATAACATGAGATCTGATTTATTTATCAATATTTTTTACTTGTCTCTGAGCTATTGTAATTAATCATTCTATTGGGAGTTGCCTTTTTCTTAAGCTAGACCCTATTATTTCACATTCAGATTTTATTTATTATCTTGTCAAATTCATCTTATGAAGGAATTATCAGTTTAATTTGCTGCTAATGAAAGCGAAGTATAAAACCCTTGGGCTTAAGAAAGGAGCTTCTCAGGAAGAGATTCAAGAAGCTTATCAGCGGTTAAGTAAAGAGTTGGATCCTGTTGCCAACAATAATGAGACCTTTTTTGTAGAGAAGTTTGCTAAAGTGAAGGCAGCTTACTCAGCTTTATTGACTAAGAAAGATCACGATGAGGATGAAATACCGGTAAAGGAACTGAATTGGTTTCTTAAACTCTTCACCATCGGCGATAAGTTTAGTTTTCGAGATTTCTTTGATCGGGCAAAAAAAATGACGGTTGAGTTTATTGCCATCTTTTTTGGTGTGTTTTTATCATTGGCGGTGGATCAAAAAAGAGAGGACAGTAATCACCGTGCTGACAATATCAACAACATGAAGAAATTGAAAGTTGAATTACAGGATATTCTCGTTTACACAGATGAATATATTGAAGGCGTGGCATGGTTTAATGATCTTTTTCAGCGGCAATATGACCGTTGGGATGAGAACAGTGATTCTGTCTTTTTGGATGTAATGGGAGAAGGGGATGAAGCTTTTGCATTTGCGCCACTGAGTTATTATGAGCAAGCCATGCCCTATGATCCCCCTAAAGTGACATATGAGTCGGTACAGCTTGATGGGACGTTTCGATTTCTTGATGATACTTTGGAGCATAAACTGACTCAAATTTATTCTGGAAGCACATTATTTTATATCAAGGAAAATGCCTACGCGAGAGATCAAGCAATTGTTGATGGTTTTGTGGAACGAATATCTGATCGTTGGGTAGAGGAGTTAGGTGACGTTAAAACTCAGTATAATTATTTTTGGAAGGATAATAGAGAATATATTCAAAAGGATTATTATATGAATCACAATGTTTTTCGAAGACTTGGAAATTTTAATCAAATCACAGCTCAGCTAGATGAACATAAGGCAGGTGTGGAAGGAGCTATCGCTTTATTAGATTCAATTTTGACATATAAGCAGAAAGAGATTGAAATTATTTATTGGGTGGTTGATTTTGATTTTTTGCAAAAGAAGTAACATTTTTTTTGTGAGGGGTGTGATATTTTTTTATCTAAGGGGTGAGTAACCTTTGAACTAAGGACGCCCAGTTGAAATAAATCAGATAAGTTCTTGACTTAAAGCTTCAGTACCATTTTATTAGTTAAATTTCTTTTAAAGTCACCTAACAGACATTACTTTTCGAAGAACGGCGCGATCGCGAAGGGCCCTGATATCCATCATGGATTGATAATTCTTATCTGCATCGACGGCAGGCATTGATGATGCTTTGATGTAATCCGAATATTTGGCATACCAATCCACGGTCAGGTAATTCCAATACAAGTCAGTACCATACTTGTCTATTCTTTTTTGTAAAGTCCAACCTGTCCTAAATTTTTCATCAGGCATGGTAGACGTGGATAAGTCAATTTCCATATTTTCAAAAGTCTTGAATTTACCTTCCTTGACTTTCATGAAATTTACCACCATAAATTCATCAGGGATACTATTGGTATTTGAAATACTTTTAATGGTGGTAATGATATAATCCCCAATAATATCTCGACTTTTAATATTCTCCTCATAGAAGTTTTCAAGATCCCCATCGGTCATATCAGGAAAAACTTTTTGCATATTAACGCCCGAGTAAAGACTGTCCATCTTAGATAGATCCACCAAGGTGACAATGACATGCGTAAAAGGTGTTTGGCGAGAATTGACGACTTGCCATAAATCCCAACCATTGATGATTCCATCTTCAATGCGTTGCTTGTGGAGGCGTGCAAATTTTTGTGTTAGATTTTCACGATAATTACTTCCTTCTTTGGCTTTGATGAAAGTGAGTCTGAGGTAAGCATCATTTTCTTGACCAAATAAATTTAGGCAGAAGCAGATGGATAAAGTAAGTATTAAATATTTCATTGAAGGGATCTTTTGGTATCAATATATTACATCTTTTGGGATCGATCAAAGATTTTAGCAAAAATTGAATGTATGTCGAAATAAAAGTTTTAAAAATGAATCCTTAATACAAGGATTCAAGAAGGCTCTTCAAAGATTTATTTGGGAGTAATGTCTGATCCTTTTTTTATATATTGACTGATTTGAAACTGAATCCTTGAGTTCAATCAGATGCTGAGACCCATTATTTTTGGAGTACCCTTATCTCATCGTATCTGCCGTTGGTATAGGTTTCAAGTACCTCTGCGATGTCTCTTCTCCAGCTACCCATGCCATTGATTTCTTCATAACTGGCAGCAAAATTTTCAGGTAGGCCATTGCTCTTTTCAAATCGCGTAAATGATTTAAAAGGATAGACCAATGAGATATCCTCACCATTTTCAGAGCGGAAAGGGCTGACATATACCCGACGTACTATGGATGCATTTGTGGCGACCAATACTTCTTTGATTTTGGTGATGGCCTCCAGTACTTTTGCCATACTATTGGCCTTACTGTTCAATTTGAAGGTTCTGATCAAAAGATAATCTGAACTGCCGAATTCTGTTGGAGTATAACTGGCCTCCCAGTGAAGTTGTGCATGCTTAATCTTTTCATCCGTGATGTAGCTTTGGATATTTTTACCCCAATCTGCCATGTGTGCGGCATCAGGTTGTTGGTCTAAATCGGCATAGGTCATAGGCCCATCTAACCAAACAAATTTTCCGGAATTGGGTCCCGTCAAGATACTGTAAAGACTGGCTGTGCTTTTGCCTCCCGTATGATATTTTGCATTATGTAATTTTACACCTGAGATTAATTTACCCTCTAATTTTTTATTAGGAGTCAGGATTATATTTTCATAGATCATGGTTTCCTGAGCCATCAAAGAGGTTGTAAACATTAAAAATAGAATTAAAAGTCTCATAACGTGGTTGTTTTAGTTGATAAAAATTTAAATTAATTCCAGCTTTTGGCCAGTTTTCTTGTCATGGTTTTGATTTGTTTTATTTCTCCACGGTCTTTTAAGTATTTCTCCCAAGCCATGGACTCTTCTTTGGTGGTAGGATTTGATCCTAACAGCTCCTTTAGATTGGCTCTTTCTACAAGGGTATAATGGGTAATACCATCTTCCCTTCCGCTAATCACGGCTCCAATGGCCCTGTAATTATTTGGCTTGGTGTTTGCCCATAGCTCTAACGCGGCTGCATTTCGCTTAGTTGGGTTTTCGACATGATCAAGTATCAGATATTCAATATTGTCTTTATTCGGCGAACCCGTTGAAACATCACCCCTTCCGGCATAGCGGCCTCTAGGTTCCATATGGTTTCTTATTTTCTCCAACATAAGTGAAAAATCAGCATTTCTTGTAAAGTTACTGGTCTCATTTATATCATCAATAGTTCCTATCACTTGAAAGGTATGGGTCACGTCCGAACTTCCATTGAACATCATTTTGTAGAGATTGTAAGTGATACCGGTGGGGATATTTGCCGGTTTTGAAAAATAATCGTCTAAAATCTGAATGATGGTAGATTCATTTTCGTTGGGCACATGCCAATCATAATCCATCCAGGCGGGTTCTTGTGCTTGGGCACTAAAAAGACAGAGTGTCGTAAAAAAAGTAATAAGTAATTTCATGATTTATGTTAGTTTAACTTGTTGAGGCAAAATAACTTAATTTTTTGATATACCAAAACCTAATAAACATTAGGTTTTGGTTTGGTCTGTGTAGACTTTGAGGTAAGGAGGCTGACGATCTACATTTCTGAAATAGATCCAGGCGATAGCTCCATTACTCATAGCAATCTTTTTGCGTTGGTATACCCTTGGGTATTCTTCCAAAGCATCTATTTTCATCAGGATGCTGACGTCTATTTCAAATAGATCAACCACGATTTGATGCCCTTCTCCATTGAAGGGAAGTAGACAAGGATAATCAATGACCACAAGTCTGTATTTTTCGAGGGTGGTAACAGTTCCTAGGTAGGTGGCAGTTTGCAAATAGGAGGCGTAATTGCCGTATCCTTTTCTTAAGGTCCCATAGACGGCCAGTAGGTATTTTTTTTCGCTTCTTGGCATAAAAAATTAATGATATTAGTGCTATCTCCCCTTAGGTAAAAGGGTTATGCTGCCTTTATTTCACCGATCAATGAATTTGTTTTTTTAAAGGAGGGACAAAAGTCATTTTTTTGTTCTAAATTATTTCTTTTATACTAGAAATTTATCATTGATAATTGTTTTAAATAAAAATATTACTATGCGAATTTTGTCTGCACTAATGCTCTTGAGCTTTCAATTAACGGCCCAAGAATTGCCTGCCCGTTGGGATGAACTAACGGCGACGGATTGGCCGGTGGCACTTGAAAAATCCAATAAAACCTGTATTTTGCCTATTGGTATACTAGAAAAACATGGGCCACACGCACCGATAGGTTCTGACCTGATTCACGTCCGTGAATGGTCGGCAAGGGCTACAAAAAAAGAATATGCCGTGGTTTTTCCAGATTATTTTTATGGTCAAGTAAATGAAGCCAAGCAGCAATACGGCACCTTTTCATTGCCCAGTAAGTTGGTATGGGAATTGTTGGATGCCACTTGCGAGGAAATTGCCAGGAATGGATTTGATAAGATTGTCATTGTCAATGGGCATGGAGGAAATCCGCAACTCATCAGGTATTTCATTCAATCACAATTAGAGCGTAAGCGAGATTATGCAATATACTTTTTCGACCCTACATTGCCAGCTGAGGTGATGGCCAAGGCGGGGAAAATACGTAAATCTGACCCAAAAGGTGATCAGCATGGGGGCGAAAATGAAACATCTTCCTTGCTGTACTTGCGGCCTGATTTGGTTAAGATGGAGACCGCCACCAACGAATCAGGAACAGATCAAAAAAGATTGGACTTAAATCCTGATTTATACACGGCCATTTGGTGGTATGCAAGTTATCCTAATCATTATGCCGGGGAAGGTGCCAAGGCGTCTAGAGAACTAGGTGAAGTCATTACAGAAGCTAAAATCACAGCTTTAGCCAAAGCCATAAAATCGGTCAAGGCAGATACTCAAACCCTTCAATTGCAAAATGAGTATTTTGATCGCGTGAAGCAGTAGTTGTTAAGCGATCTTTTCAATGAGGAATTTTTGACCTCTGAAATTATAGGTGTCACCGACCGTCTTTCCCAGCATGGCTTGTCCGATTGGGGATAAAGTCGAAAGAGCAAAAACTTTTACATCGGCTATGTTGAGGGCCCCAAAATTAGCAGAGAAATAATAAAAATTATTCGACTCTTTGACCAAGGCTCCCAGGCTTACTTTATTGATGGGTTTCCCTAAGTCGATCAAGTCCAAAGCTTTTTTTAACTTATAGGCTTCCATGAGTTGAACGCCTAATTTTTCTTTTTCGAGCATAATCATGGAACGTCCCGTTTCATACTTGTCACCTGCCGAGCTTTTGGTGTCTTGATTGGAAGCTTCTTGAAGGGCTACCAATTCTGATTTTAAACTATCAATTTTTGTTAAAGCGAGATGTAAGCATTTTTGATGGACCTTTAATTTTAGCGCGGCTCCGTCCATCACAATTAAAAGTCAAATTTAATTCCTTGTGCCAAGGGAAGTTCTTTTGAATAATTAATCGTATTGGTTTGCCTTCGCATGTAGGCTTTCCAAGCATCAGAACCTGACTCTCTTCCTCCACCTGTTTCTTTTTCACCACCAAATGCGCCTCCTATTTCTGCACCCGAAGTACCAATGTTTACATTGGCGATCCCACAATCTGAACCTGCATGAGACAAGAAAATTTCAGATTCACGCAAGTTGTTGGTCATGATCGCGGACGATAGGCCTTGAGGCACATTATTTTGAATTTGAATGGCCTCATCTAGATTTTTATATTTAGTCAAATACAAGATAGGGGCAAAGGTTTCTTCACGGACCATTTGATGATGTGACGCCATCTCATAAATACAGGGTTTTACATAGCAGCCTGATTCATAGCCAGTACCGGTCAATACACCGCCTTCTACCACAACTTTTCCACCTTCAGCGGCGATCTTCACGCGTGCGGTTTCATAAGCTTTTACCGCATCTTGATCGATGAGTGGGCCCATGTGGTATTGTTCATCAAGGGGATTGCCAATGGCAATTTGTTGATAAGCATGTGTCAATTTAGATTTCATAGCTTCAAATTGACTCTCATGGATGAGTAGTCTTCGGGTGGAGGTACATCGTTGTCCTGCAGTACCGACGGCACCAAAAACAGCACCAGGAATGGCGATTTCAAGGTCCGCATTTTCGGTTATGATCATGGCATTATTACCCCCCAGTTCTAAAATCGATTTCCCCAATCGAGCGCCCACGGCAGCGGCTACAGATTTCCCCATTCGGGTGGACCCTGTGGCTGAAACCAATGCGATGCGAGGATCTTCAGCCATGGTTTTGCCTATGGTGGCGTCGCCGATGACCAAGCCACAGATACCTGCGGGAACTTCATTGGCTTCGAATATTTTTTGTACTATTTTTTGACAAGCAATGGCCGTTAAAGGCACTTTTTCTGAGGGCTTCCAAACGCAAACATCTCCACAAACCCAGGCCAGCATGCTGTTCCAGGCCCAAACGGCTACCGGAAAATTAAAGGCTGAAATAATGCCTACGACACCTAAAGGATGCCACTGTTCATACATTCTGTGTGCGGGTCGTTCGGAATGAATGGTCAAGCCATAGAGTTGGCGAGACAATCCCACGGCAAAGTCGCAGATGTCTATCATTTCTTGTACCTCACCTAAACCCTCTTGAAGTGATTTACCCATTTCATAAGAGACCAATTTACCCAGAGCTTCTTTTTGTTCTCTTAAGGCATTCCCAATTTGACGAACGATTTCACCACGTTGAGGGGCAGGGATCAGTCTCCATATTGAAAAAGCATCTTGAGCGGCTGTGACCACTTGATTGTACTCTGTTTCGGTAGCTAAATTGACCTTACCGATGACGGCTGCATCTACAGGCGAAACAGAGTTGATAGAAGCGCCTTGCGTTGGAATCCATTGTGCGCCTATGGCCGCTCCGTAATTTTCTTTTTCAATTTGCAGTTCCGAGAGAAAGGAGGTGTCGATAAGGGTCATATTTTTGGGGTTTAAGATATGTTTACAAATTAAAGGAATCTCTCGTCTAGAACATAAAAAATCCGTTTCTAAATTAGAAACGGATTTAGTTTTTTAGAGAAGTGAGTTACCAAGCAATGCCGTAATACACTTTTTCGCCATCAGGATCATATCCTGTGATCAGGATGCCATCTCCTTTAACGGTATCCAAATAGATCTTCAATTCTTCTGTATTTTTGATTACTCTTTTATCAATCATGGTGATGATAAAGCCCGGTTGAATCCCGGCGTTTTCCCATTTTCCCGGACCAATATCTTTTAATCTGACGCCCCCTCTGAGATTAAGTTCTTCAAGTTCTTGTTCAGATAAATCTTCAAAGGAAGCACCCTCTAAGGTCAGACGATTAACTGCTTTGACCACCTCCATAGTGCCTAAGCTATTTTGTAATACTACCTGTACTTCTCGGGTCTTTTGGTCGCGAATGTACTTAATTACTACTTCATCTCCTGGACGATTCAATGCGACTTGCTCTTGCAATTCTGAAGTGTTGCTTACAGGTTTCTCATTGACAGCGATGATGACATCTCCGGATTCTAGTCCCGCGAGGTCTGCCGCAGACTGGGTTCCAACTGAAGCAATATATACGCCCCGATTGACCCCTAATTTTTCTTCCTCGGCCAATTTAGCATTCACATCGCCAATCCTGATCCCCAATAAGGCGCGTTGTACCGTTCCATATTCTACCAAATCAACATATACTTTTTTGACTAAACTCACGGGTACCGCGAAGGAATAGCCCGCATAAGATCCCGTTGGAGACATGATCGCCGTATTGATGCCCACTAGTTCACCCTTTAAGTTAACCAGGGCACCCCCACTATTCCCGGGATTCACGGCCGCATCGGTTTGAATAAAGGATTCAATACTTAAGTCATTGGCATTTTTTCTAAGGATATCAATATTTCTGGCCTTTGCGCTGACAATGCCTGCTGTGACGGTGCTATTAAAGGTATATGGATTGCCTACAGCAAGTACCCACTCTCCGATATTGATGAGGTCCGAGTTGCCCCACTGCATGGCTATGAGTTCGGTTTGATCAATTTTTATAACCGCCAAATCGGTCGTTGGATCGATGCCCACCACGGATGCCTTGAAGGTACGGTTGTCATTTAATAAAACATCAATTTCTTCAGCGCCATCGATCACATGATTATTGGTAACAATATATCCATCTGAAGAAACAATGACACCCGATCCTGAACCGGAGCGTTGTCTCCTTTCTCTGGGCACCTCATCATCCAAATAATCCTTAAAAAAATGATACAATGGATTTTGTTCCATATTATAGTCCGCTGCGACTTTAGTACTTATATGAACGACCGCAGGTGTTGACTTTCTGGCAGCCGTCACAAAATTGAGACCTTCTGGGACTACAAAAGCTGTTGTATCAAGTTGATAACTGGTTAAGGCAGCAGGACGATCTATTTTTCCCTGAGCAGCAGGAATTACGATAGGGTTTGGATTAGGCTGTATGAGCATAAAACCACCGAGTGCCAAAAATCCTCCCATGAAGGACGAAGCTACCATTGCGAATAATAAATTCTTTTTACCCATATTTTTAAAGAATAATTTCAAATTTAAAAGGAATAATTACATATTATTACCCTTCAACGCAAAAAATGAGCAGAACGATCCATTCCTTAACATGATTTAACAAAAAAAACAATAAATAGGATCAGGACAAGTCCGAAAACTTGTGATGATCCTATGTGAGATTACTTTAGTTGATTGCGATCGTTTTCTTGACCATTTTCTTGATATCCTTAGGTATTTGAATGGTTAAGATACCATGGGTATGATGCGCTTCAATTTTATCTCTATTGATGGCCTCGGGCAAGGTAAATGCTCTGCTGAAGGTGCCAAAATGACTCTCAATGCTATTGAATTTTTTACCTCCTTCGTTCTTTTCAATTTTACGTTCGCCGCTTACGACAATTTGATCTTTTTCAATAGCTATATCAATTTGATCTTTGGGTATTCCGGGCAGTTGTAGCTGGATCTCAAATGATTGGTCGGTCTCTGCGATATCTACTGTAGGCGTAAATTTTTTAACCATACGACCACCAGAAAATTCATCATTAAAAAACTGATCAATAAAATGATTGAAAGAAGTAGGTCTGTAAACTTCTGAATTGTATTTTAATATTTCCATTTTTATAATATTTATTGTGTTTAACATTTTGAATATTCCTCTTCAGAATTTATGCCATTCTATTTTTTTTAACCAACAGCTGTATTATTATGACATAGTGTCACTATAAGTTGATTTTATATCCATAAATATGACATTATGTCATATTTATGGATATAAAAATAGAATTGAAATGACTAGAAAAATTTTTTAAGGCAAAGGCTTTGCATAATTGGATACTCACAATACATTTGCAGTCCTTTCAAAGATCGCATGAATGATGTGATGTGCATGGTAGGAAATCATTCCTCCTTAGCTCAGTTGGTTAGAGCATCTGACTGTTAATCAGAGGGTCCTTGGTTCGAGCCCAAGAGGGGGAGCAA